>Ga0134091_1002118_pt1 | contig 14092 bp, 6 predicted proteins | sample 2_5taG_FD_94451 | JGI IMG/M metagenome (GOLD analysis project Ga0134091, IMG submission 94451) | Switchgrass degrading microbial communities from high solid loading bioreactors in New Hampshire, USA - 2_5_20_6_A2 metaG | ecosystem: Engineered > Bioreactor > Semi-continuous > Anaerobic > Digestate...
CCCAAAGACTTGCTCATCTTGCGGCCCAGAGAATCCCTAACCAGTCCGTGAATTAATACCTTATGGAACGGTTTTTTGCCTGTATGGGCATATCCGGAGAATATCATCCTGATTACCCAGAAGAATATGATATCATAGCCCGTTACCAGGACATCCGTCGGATAGAAATACTCCAAATCCTCTGTCTTTTCCGGCCAGCCTAAGGTTGAAAACGGCCATAATGCGGATGCGAACCAGGTATCCAAAGTAGCCTCATCTTGTCTTAGTTCGGTGCTTCCGCAAACAGGACACCTGGCAGGCTCTTCTTCCGATACAATTATTTCTCCGCAGTTACAGTAGTAAGCCGGAATTCTGTGGCCCCACCAAAGCTGCCGAGATATACACCAGTCTTTTATATTATCGGTCCAATTGAAATATATCTTTTTAAACCGATCAGGAATTATTTCAATTTCACCGGTTCTAACCGCTTCAACGGCCGGTTTTATAAGTTCATCCATCTTAACAAACCATTGAGGTTTTATCAAAGGTTCTATAGTTGTATTGCAGCGGTCATGAGTACCGACATTATGAATATGTTTTTCAGTCTTTACCAACAGGCCCAGTTCTTTAAGTTCCTCAACAATTGCTTTTCTGGCTTCGTAGCGGTCCATGCCTGCAAATTTGCCACCGTTTTCATTTATGGTCGCGTCGTCGTTCATTATATTGATTTCCGGCAGATTATGGCGCTTTCCTACTTCAAAGTCATTGGGGTCATGGGCCGGTGTTATCTTAACTACGCCTGTTCCGAATTCCATATCGACATAGGAATCGGCTATAACGGGAATTTCCCTGTTTACAATAGGAAGTATTACTTTTTTGCCGATTAAATGCTTATACCTTTCATCTTCCGGATTAACCGCAACAGCTGTATCTCCCAGCATGGTCTCCGGTCTGGTGGTGGCAATCTCTACATATCCCTCTTCTCCAACAATGGGATATTTAATATGCCAGAAATTGCCTTCCTGCTCCTCATGTTCAACTTCCGCATCCGATATTGATGTATGGCATACCGGACACCAGTTGATAATTTTAGAACCTTTATAAATATAGCCTTTTTTATAAAGATCTACAAATACTTTATTGACGGCCCTGTTACAGCCTTCATCCATTGTAAATCTTTCTCTGTCCCAGTCACAGGAAGAACCCAATTTTTTAAGTTGTGATATAATCCTGCCGCCGTATTCTTCCTTCCATTTCCAGGCCCTTTCAAGGAAGCCCTCTCTGCCGAGATCCTCTTTTTCTATTCCCTCTTTTTTAAGCTGCTCGATAATTTTAACTTCCGTGGCGATGCTGGCATGATCAGTACCGGGCTGCCACAGGGCATTAAATCCCTGCATTCTCTTAAACCGAATAATTATATCCTGAAGAGTGTTATCGAGAGCATGGCCCATATGAAGCTGACCTGTTACATTTGGCGGCGGGATAACGATTGTAAACGGCTTTCTGTTCCAATCAACCGTTGCACGGAAATACTTGTTGTCCAGCCATTTTTGATAGAGCTTTTCTTCGATATCTTTGGGATTATAGGTCTTTGCCAATTCCTTCTTCATGGTCACCTCTCCTATCATAGTGATTTTAATAATGTTTATCTAAGTTAAACGTTGGTACAACCCAAATCATCTTATCAGAGTATACTTGCATAACTCCTGCTCAAGGCTATGCCGGCTTTGCCATCCTTGCGAAACTCTTGCGTCAAGCTATGCCGGCTATGTGGCAGGTTTCATATCGCGAATGCGCATCCTGCCAGGAGGGCCTTTTATTCTATAAGAAATGCAGGACATTTCTTTATAGAATTTTGTATAAAAAAGGTTCTTCGACGCAAAGGACGAAGAACCGTGGTACCACCTTTATTCATGGCCTGCATTTTTGAACGACATAATTCATCCATACATGCTAAGCCACCTCATTAGTCCGTAACGGGGACGAACCGTCATTTCCTACGCACCCTGAAAGTTTGGGCTTCAGAAATGCTGCTCCAAAGCTACCTTCGGTAAGACCGCTTAATGATCACCTCTCAGCCGGTGGATGATCCTCTCTGTTAAGTGCTCCTTACCTACTCCTCTTTTTCATCGCATTTTTCAATTTGAAAGATTACTACTATATTATTCAAAGATATAAATTCTGTCAAGTACTTTATTTTTATATCATTATATGCCAATAAAAACCATGTATATATTAATTTAAAATAAAATCCTGATTTATATTATACTGTTTTAAAACACGGACAGCTTCATCTTTGCTTTCGGGACAGGCTTTTATAATTGAGGCAATTGCTTTGGCAGCATCATCTTTCTGTTTATGATAGGTATCAATTCTGTCCCTCAACTTCTGCCTGCGTACATTGAGTCTGTGTCTGATTTCCACCATTTCCCTGCTGTCCAGAATTGCTGACGGTTGGTAAATCCATATTTCTGCGTCCGATATACCGAATTTTTTCAGCTCTTTTATCAGCTTTTCATAATAATAGTCCAAAAGCTGCGTATTGCTTTTATACTTTTTATTTTCGTCCTTTATTTTAACAAACTGTTCCCAACGGCTTTTAAACTGCTCATAGTTGTCCACCATATACTTATTATAGATGTAATCCAGATAATTACGGTTGTTTACGGATTTTATCGCCACTTTGTTGGCAAGCATGATAACCTTATTCAGCTTTATTCGTACCAATTGTATATCACTGGCGTTTTTTCTGGCTTCCATAAAGATGTAAAGAGCCAAAGCCATTCCCATCAGTACCGTAAGCAAGAAAGGCAGAGTCATATTCGATTTGGTATAAACCGTTAAAGCTGCAAATATGATAAAAAATATCACTATAACAATACAGGTGGCAACAGCTATCCCCTTAAGGAAGGATTGCTTATTGATAATATCATCCTTTTCTTCCAGGAAGTTTTGCTTTTCCTGTTCCAGTCGTTTTAAGTCCTCCTCAATACTTATCTGATAGTTCTCGGCTTCCTTAACCGCTGTTAACTCCTTCGGAATCTGCATCTCATACCGTTCAAACAGGCGATATTGGGTATCGGTAATATCATATTGCCTTTTTCGGATCATTTCCCTTTCCTTACTCAGATTCACGATGTTTCTTGCGGCATCTTCCAATTCTTCTCTTTGTTCTTTAGGGATCATGTCAATTTTTTGTATATCGGTCAAGTATAAGGTTACCGCCTGATATTCTATCTTGGATTCTTCTATCAGACGACAGCTTTCGGCTATAATTTCACCGTTTTCTTTTATATATTTCTTGTAGTCCGAACAAATATTGCCGCTCTTTACCGATGAAATCTGAACCGCAGATTCCATGGTATTCCTATTGTCAGATCTTTTGAAATGATTTGTAAGCCAACCCATATTTTATCTCCTATTCTTATAAAGATAATTACATCTGCCCATATGGTATTATGTTGTTCTGATTTCGTTAATCCACCTGTCAATAATTTGTTCGCATTTTTCCATAAATTCTTCTGACTTGCCGGTTTCATGCAAAGACCTTAAGATACGAAGCTCATTCATATCCTTACAAAACATCGCTTCGTCGGCTAATTGCTCCAGTTTAAGTCTGATATTTCTGCCGGTTTCCTGGTCAACATTATACTCTTCACGTTTTTCATAAAAGGTCTGCCTGTCTTTGCATAGCCAAAGTGTATATAAATATTGCCTTAAACTTTCAGGATTCCTGTTGCGTTCATAGGCCTGCATAAAAAGCTCGCAAGCCTTTCCCGGGCCATAAATATGCAATTTGGCAATTGCCAGGTTATGAAGAACATCACCGTATGACTTAGGATCCAATTTTATTGCATCTTCAGAAGCAAGAAGGCTTTCATATTCGGCTGCGGCTTCCGAAAACTGTTTTCTCTTCAGGTAGGAATTGGCCTTAAGATACCGGCGTCTTGCAGGGGACATTGTTCTTATCTCGTCCACTACCGCCAGCAGCTTTTTTATTTCATCTTCTGTATAATAATCCGCACTGCAAAGAACTACCGTAATCAGAGTCTTAAGGTCTGCTCCCTGTTTTTTTAAAGCTTCCAGTTTTTTGGCCCTGTCGGACAAACAAAGCTCTTTTTCGATCCAGTCAATTAACGAAGCGGAAAACATTGCTTCGTCAATAAAATATATGTTATTATATATGTAATAGCATAATTCTTCAATCGAATAAATCCTTACGCCCGAACCAGGCAGTACATATGGCCTGTCCGTTCTTTTTCCGCTGCAAAGAATGAGTTTTCCCATACATTTCCTCACTTATCTTTTGATCCAACGTCAGATTTATATATCTATCACGTATTCGGCTACCACACCGGTAGCAGGAAAAATTTCTCCAAATCCCAAATCCGTTATAATTAGCCTGACTTTTGATTTATCCAGACATGATATGTTAATATTTAGCCTTGTCATACGGTTTGGTCTGTCGGGTAAATTATGCAAAGGTATTCTCTCCCTGACAGTTTCTTTTGTTAATATATTTCTGAAAATAACCTCTATGTCCGCATCTTCATCGGGAATAACTTCTATTCCTTTGTTTACCTCATACCAAGGCACGGCAGCGTCCGACAAAAGTACTTCTCTTATATGGCCGTCCACATAAACCTTAATCCAAATGGAACTTACTATCATGTCATTGTTCAGAAGAATTATATCTCCCAGTTTTTTGTCACCAGCAAACTCCTTTGCCGCATAACAGGCTCCTTTGGTATAAAGGCTTTGTCCCATGAATACCCTGCGGCCAGCACACAGCCCTTTTATTACGTCATCTGCCCAGCCTCCTTCAAAACCTCTTCCCGTAAAATATAAAGTCGAAATAATTTGCTTATATAAAACCGTCTGGGCTATGGTTTCAAAGGTATACTGCAAGTCGATATTCCTGTTTTTTAACATAGAGTAGTTTAAGGTATCCGAAAAATCCTTCTTTTCCATTCCTGCTATCATCGGGCTTAATCTTCGGTTAACACTGATTTGGTAATAGTATAGTCCTTTTTCGTTAAAGTCAAATAACCCTACGTCATTGAGCCAAAGTTCCTTTTCCTGGCTTAAGGCATAATACATAAAACTGCTCCCGTGGCTGATTACCGTAGCCCTGTCTTTTTCGATCCCAAGCCTGTTTAGGGCTTCATAAATTCCATCCAGTATGTCCGTATCCATCGCATCAATGGTTACAACCAAACGGGTAATAGTTTCGGTAGGAAAATAATTCTTAATAAGTGTCAACGTCTTTCTGAAATACTTTTCAAGCAGCGTTACGGCACTGTATTTTTGTCCGTATATTTCCACATCTTCCTTATTTTTAAGCTTTGTAAGCAGTCTGTCAACCAGAATTCCCGAATCTTCTTTGGCACAACGTATGGCTTCCCTGCCGAACAGCCATATACCCGTATCGCTTTTTACGGCAAGAGCGGTTGGAATAAGGGTATTTTCCTCATCTTCTTTGGGACTTATGGGTATCGGCTCATAAGTTTTATAACTGTAACAGCTAATCTGAGAATAGTCGTTACACAGATCAAAGCCCACAATCAGTTTTCTCGGATTTTCCATCCTGATTCTCCCTATCTAAGTGTATTGTAGCAAACCCGTATTTTAAGGCAATGTTTCATAACATTCATTTATTATATATTCCGAAACCACATATTCTTCCATCATCTCAAGAAGGGCTGTTTCATCCTGCCTATCCAGTGCTTTTAAGATCATATTTATACGGTTGTACCTTGTATCTTCCCTGGGAACATCATAGTCTTCATAACATATAAACCTGCAATCCGTCCACTTTACTTCATCATTCAGTTCCTCGGTTATATAATATTCAAGTCTTTCATTGTAAAACAGCAGAAACTCTTTAACATGAATACCCAGAAAGCTATTTGTCATTCGCTCCGTGATAAATTCATTGCTTCTGCAGTTGTTCCTCAATATCCTATAATGAATAAAGACCTGTTTTTTCGGATCCGCCCTGTGCTCCACAAAATATTTGTTAGAAATCCGCTCGGGCAGTTTTATGAAATTATTATATTTTTTAAAAAACGGTAAAATTATTCCCTGCCTTTCAAGCCGATCAATATGATATGATATAAACGCTCTGTCATTATCTGAAAGCCCGGTACAACCGGCATTATATTTAAGCCATGCCAATAAGGTAATAGAATTCTCCTCATAGTTTAATTCCCTGCGAATGATGGGAAAGATATTGTCGTCGATCTTCCGGTCATGAATTAAATATCTGTAGGCATTATAAGTCAAAAAGGCTTTTACCAAAGAATGGTTGGTTACATTTCTGTAATAATAAAGGAATACTTCAAATTTATCATCAATATCCGTTTCGGTAAATAAAATCTGGGCCAAGAGCCGTTCTTCCAAATCACGGGTATCCATACCAAAATTCCTGGCCACACGCCATAAATAAAGCATGTCCGTGGTGGAACCGTTATAATATTTTACCAGATAGTTGAGGATTGTTTCATCATATTTTCCCTGAATAAATATGTAATAGCAAAGGTATAATAAAAGCTCCTCTTTCGTCTCCAGTCCCGAATAGCTAATCCACCCAGAACAAAGCTTAAGCAGTCTTTGAACCGATATGCCGTCGGTTCCGAAGTACTTTAATGCTTCCAGAGCCTTTTCATAGTATCCCCGGGTCACCATATATTCCAGATATTTTATTCTGCCGGATTCCTTTACCTTTGACAGATCCAGTTTCATCAGATAAAATTCCAAAAAATCCGGATTGTAGTTTTCGTAATAATAATCAATCAAAGTCAAAAGACAGTCGATATAATATGTTTCTTTTAATCCCGGTATCGCCAAGGCATACTTTCTCAGTCTGATGGCATCTTCGCTTATTACCCTGTTGGCCCTGTAATGGTCAAACAGGTATAACAACAAGCCCACATGATTCTCATATTCCATTGCTATGCCGTTAAAGTCCTCGGGCCTTAGCAAGGGCTTTAACGTATAGTCTATGGATACGGCATACCGGTTGCCAAATGAATCTATCAAGAATACATGAGCATCGGAAGTGTAAAGTTGAACCGTGGCTTTGCCCTCCGTTAAATGTATGGTCTGTACCTCATCCAATTCTTTATGGACCACAACAGCACTTACAATATTAGGATTATCGCAGTACAGCTCTTTTGTAAACATCACATCCGGCAAATATCTCTCAAAGTAACCTATAAGTTCAGGCTTGTCCAAAAATTCCATATAAATTATCGCCAGATTTGAACTGATATTTTTAGCTTCCAGTTGTTCTTTTACAAAAGCCTCCATGTTTTTACAATAAAGCTGATATATGTATTCGTTGTCTTGTTTATTTTTAATTATATTGGCATAAAGATAAGCCTTTTTCCTGTCATTCAGCCTGCTGTTGTAAGCAAAATATATAAGCAGCGACTCGGGGAGAGGCTCCATCCTGTCCTCGTCAACAGAATACATGAAATATTCATATAGCTGGGTTATACGCAATCTGGCATTGACTCCCTTGTTATACCATTCGAAATATTTTTTATCTATCTTATAGCCTTTGATTAGGAGGCTGCAAATGGCCGAAAGGATTTCCTCTGTCTCATATTTATTATAAAGTCTTGCCAGCCCCTTGAAAACTACGGGATTGAAATATTTTAATCTCCCAGCCAGATAGGTATACTGAAAAGCCAATTCCTTAGTCAAACAATCATTTTTTATCCCGTAATTCATAACCTGAATTTCAAAATCGGTCAGTTCCCTTAAAAGATATGGTTCTTCGTTATATACACAAAGGGCCTCATAGTAAAGAACAGGGGAACGGCATCCTGCTTCATAATGCTCCTTGATATCCTCAATCTTATAATATCTGTTTCTTTCATACCGTTTATCCGTAAAAAGCAAAAACCAAAGCAATCTCCAGTCGTAATTTCCCCTCAAATAGTACCTGCCTATGGTGTCGGCAACACGGCTTACCGTATCCTCGTCTTTCCTGTATAATGCCAGCAGATAAAGATAAGCACAATATTCAAAAATCGAGTTCCTGCGCAGATAAGACTCTTCATTTGACAATTCTTCAAGGAGCATAGCTGCCGTTTTTTTGTTATCAGACAAAATGGCTGCATAAAGATTGATTAGTTTTTTTACGGTACTGTCATATTTATCGTTTAATTTATACAATAAGTCACTTGTTTCCTGCAAATATCTAGCCTTGTTTATGCGGCCGATACGAAAATCCAGATAATTCCTGGTAAAGTCATAATAAACCCTCATTCTGCCGCTGAATTTACCGTTTTCACCTGCCTGTTCCATATGGCATCTGCATATAATTTCCACGGTAATGGTCTGATGAACCGTTTTTATATGTATTCTGCCATAATTATTGCCAGGTTTTAATTTGGCGGCAGTAATTGTAAAAGGTATCTGATGATTGTTTCCGATAAATCTGTCGGCCCAAAGAAATTTCTGCTCAAGAAGGATAAACGGAGCATCGGTACTAACCCTTATTTCGGCATAACCCCAATGATCCTTGGTAAGAATTAATTTATCAAATATATCTTCATTTTGAACATTGTATTCCAGCAAGGTTTTATCGACACAAAGATTAATTCTGGATTTTTTATTTACAGCAATCAGGAATTCTTCTAAGGCTTGGCTTGTAGAAATGCTTTTTAACAGATTTCGATATATAATATGATATTTTTCCTCATTGTTTAAAATGATCCGCTCAAAATCTTCACTGCGAAAGACTTTCTTGGCCTCCGTCCAGTCCATCCTTGCCAGGTTGGCAAATTCAAACAGATTCTTTATCTTACCGATTGAGGTGTTTATAGCAGGCGCTTCCAAATGAGCAGTAAAAGGCAAAGTGATCTCGCCGCAATCACATATAATAACAATTTTACCTTCAATAATGTCCGCAGGTTTTAAATAAGTTGCATCAAACCGGTATGTTATATTAATCTCTTTACCGATAAAACTTGTCTGACTTAAGGTCAGCAATCGATTAGACGAATAAAGTAAGCCCTTCATAATCCTTTGGGCACTGTTACCGATTGTAAAGCTTCCTTCATACTGCTTGCCTGCCTCTACTCTGATTACAATTTCCTCTACGGAAACCTGAAGAGAAGGAAGTTCATATTCAAAATCTCCTCTGGCGAACCGCTCTATCTTCTCCTTCAATTTATCACCTCATGTACGGTAATAATTGCTTTTTGCATACAAAAAGATATAATTATCTTTATTATATTATTTAAAGTTAAAAATAATTTTCTATAAAATAAATATTTAGCAAAAAATTAATTTTGCAATTAATATTATTATAAAACATTAATGAATAAAAATCCAGTCCTAAGGAGGAACCTATGATAAGGCACAGCGACAACTTTCACGGAAGCGATTTGGAAATTATAGAAAAATTTTATAATATAAAAAAAGAACATATTGTAAGTTTTGCCGCCAACGTTAATCCCCTGGGAATTTCACCCAAACTCAAAAAAACCCTGTCCGAACGGATTGATGCGATTATGAATTATCCCGACAGGCAATATACGTCATTAAGAAAGTATATTGCGGAATATGTAAATGCCGATATGGAGGATATAATAGTCGGCAACGGGTCCACAGAGCTGGTTTCCATTTTCATCCAGATTATGAAACCGAAAAAGGCATTGATCGTTGGCCCCACTTATTCCGAATATGAAAGGGAAATATCCCTGGGGGGCGGATGTTCTTTTTACTACAGGCTTGAGGAAGAAAATGATTTCCGGATTAATATAGAAGCCCTGGAAAATCAACTTACCTCCGATATGGATCTGCTTGTTATATGCAATCCCAATAATCCCACTTCCTCAGCCATTACCAGTGCTGGTATGCGTAAAATACTTGATATATGCAAAAGCAAGGGCATAAATGTAATGGTGGACGAAACCTATGTGGAGTTTACCGAGGATATAGGCTGCATTACTTCCGTCCCCCTGACAAGGTTTTATAATAATATAATCATTCTTCGCGGAGTATCCAAATTTTTTGCAGCTCCGGGCCTTCGGCTGGGTTATGCAATCTGCGGCAACAGTGATTTGCTCAAAGAAGTGAATAAAAGAAAAAATCCCTGGACCATCAACACCCTGGCGGCTATCGCAGGGGAAATAATGTTTACCGATGAGGAATATATAAATAAGACCCGGCAATTGATATCTGCCGAAAGAAAAAGAGTCTGCAACATTCTTAAGACCTGTTCCGGCATAAAATTTTATGAACCTGCGGCAAACTTTATCCTTATAAAAATACTGAAAAGCAATATTACTTCTTCCGACCTGTTTGAGGCGGCCATCAAAAAAGGCTTCATTATAAGAGACTGCTCTACGTTTCCGTTTCTTGACAACAAATTTATCCGTTTCTGCTTCATGATGCCCGAACAGAATGATGCACTGCTAAACACATTATTTATGCAATAGACAACTTATCCGGAATTTTCTGTTGCATAAAGAAAGCTCCGCAAAAATAAGGCGCGATATGAATCATGTCGGCAAGACGGTTAAGCCTGGCGCAAGAGTTACGCAAGCGAGACTCTTTATCGCATTTAGCATTTAAAATAACATGAAAAATTAATTAAAATATCATTAATACTATTGATGAATATTTCCGGATTAATTATAATTACAGAAATTGCAGAATAAAGTTACGGATTGAAGATATCCTATTTTTTAAATTGGGTTACCGACATCCCATTTCTTATAAATATATAAGTTATGAGTATTCCGGTAACCCAAAATACTCTTATGGAAACTTAGCATTACATAAAACTATGGAAAGGAAATCGCTATGCTTACCATATTGCGAAATCTGAAAAAATCCACAATTTCGATAGTTTTTGTAATAATCCTGCTGATACTTCAGGCTTACTGCGACCTGTCACTTCCTTCCTATACTTCCGATATTGTTAATACAGGTATTCTCAAAGGAGGTATTGACAGCCCGGTTCCTGAAGTTATAAGAGCATCCGAACTGAATAAATTATTACTGCTTTCCAATCAGAACGAGAAAGATCAGCTACTTTCCCATTATACCCTGCTTGACAAAGATGCAATTAGCCAAAATGAACGTGAAAATTATATAAAAAAATATCCTTTGCTTAATGAAGAAAATCTGTATATATTTAACGGCAATGACAAAGCAAGAATTGAGGATTTGCTTACATCACTTATTATTATCAAATACGGCTTTGAAAGCAGCCAAAATGCTTCAAATGCAGACAATTATATGTCCGGTTTAATTCCTCCGGAATATTCGGCTGTCGGTGCAAGTATGGACCTGATTCTTAAATCAATAACTGATGAATCCAAAGAGGCCTTATTAAAGCCGATCAAGGAAAAATTAAGTCAGATTCCTGACACCCTTAAATCCCAGATTGCCGTTGCATATGTCAAAGCCGAATACGAAGCCATAGGTATAAACGTTAACAAAATACAGACTAACTATATTCTCAGGGTAGGGGGCAGGATGCTAATTCTTGCTCTGGCTGCTATGGTTGCTTCCATTCTTATTACCCTTTTAGCTTCAAGAATTTCCGCCAGATTAGGCCGTGATCTTCGAAACCAGCTGTTTGGCAAGGTTCTTTCGTTTTCCCAGGCAGAAATGGACCGTTTTTCCACCGCATCCCTTATCACCAGAAGCACCAACGACATACAGCAGATTCAAATGATGGTTATTATGACGGTTCGTATTGTAATCTACTCTCCTATACTGGCGGCAGGCGGAATTTTGAAAATACTGAATACCAATACATCCATGACATGGACGCTGGGAGTCGGAGTTGGGACCGTACTTGCTCTGGTATTAGTTCTGATGATTATAGCCCTGCCCAAATTTAAACTTATGCAAAAATTAATTGATAAAATTAATCTGGTTATGAGGGAAATTCTGTCTGGCCTTCCGGTTATAAGAGCATTCAGCAATGAAAGGCATGAAAGCGAGCGTTTTGACAAAGTAAATAAAGAACTTACAAAATACAGCCTTTTTGTCGGACGAGTAATGGCCTTCCTGATGCCTGCCCTGATGCTGATTATGAATCTGGTATCAATCCTGATTATATGGGTAGGTACCGACAGAATTAACACCGGAACCATGCAGGTCGGTGACATGATTGCTTTCATTCAATATACCATGCAGATAATTATGTCATTTTTAATGATTACCCTGATTTCAATATTCCTGCCGAGAGCGAGTGTATCGGTAGGCCGCGTCAATGAAGTCCTCAAAGAAAAGGTTCAAATTACCGACCCCGAAAAGGAAGAAACCATGGACGGTTCCAAAAGAGGCCTGCTTGAATTTAAAAATGTATATTTCAGTTATCCGGATGCCGAAGAGTATGTATTATCGGATATCAGCTTTACTGCAAAGCCCGGTGAAGTCACCGCTATTATTGGAAGTACCGGAAGCGGCAAAAGCACCTTAATTAATCTTATCCCCAGATTCTACGATGTGACGAAAGGGCAAATCCTTCTTAACGGTACGGATATTAGGAACATATCCCAGCATAACCTTAGAAAGCGGCTCGGTTATATTCCTCAAAAAGGAGTCTTATTTTCCGGTACAATTAAATCGAACATAGCTTTCGGAGTACCAGATGCCGGTGAAGATATAATAAGAAAAGCCGCCCAAATTGCCCAGGCTGAAGATTTTATACTGGAAAAGCCAAATGGTTTTGATGAACCCATAGCCCAGGGCGGCACCAACGTATCCGGCGGCCAGAAACAAAGACTATCCATAGCCAGGGCTATCGCCAAAAATCCTGAAATATATATTTTTGACGACAGCTTTTCTGCTCTGGATTATAAAACGGACAGCAACCTGCGAAAAGCGCTTAAAAAAGAGCTGAAAAACAGTACGGTTATTATCGTCGCCCAGAGAATAGGTACTATAGTTGATGCGGATCAGATTCTGGTACTTGACAAAGGGAAAATAGTCGGCCGGGGAACCCATAAAGAACTGCTTAAAAACTGCGAGGTATATTACCAGATAGCATCTTCCCAGTTGTCAAAGGAGGAATTGGCATATGAGTAAAACCTCAAAAAACTCAAATGAAAACAAGGTGGCTAAAGGCTATTATGGCTTCAGGATGAGAAAAAACAGCCCAGGTCCCCGTCCCGGTATGGGTGTTCCCGAAGAAAACGCCAAAGACTTTAAAGGGACTATAAAGAAACTGGCGCTTCATCTGTCCGGTTATAAGTGGGCATTCATGATTTCATTTATATTTGCCATAGGAAGCACCATATTTTCCATTATCAGCCCTACTATCCTCGGTAATGCGGTCACCGAAATAGTAAACGGCCTTATAGATAAACTTGGCGGTGGCAGCGGAATTAACTTTACCTCTTTGGGTCGGATTATATTATTGCTGATAGGGCTTTATTCCTTATCGTCCATTTTTTCCTTTGTTCAGGGCCTGATTACAACAGAGATTGCCCAAAGGATATCATACAAGTTCCGCAAAGATATATCCGAAAAAATTCACCGTCTGCCCATGAATTACTTTGATTCTTTGACCCACGGTGAAATTCTTTCAAGGGTTACCAATGATGTGGATACCTTAAGCCAAAGCCTTAACCAGAGCCTTACCCAACTGATTACATCCGTAGTCAGCGTCGTCGGTATATTGATAATGATGATAAGAATAAGTATCCCTCTTACCCTTCTTGCCCTGCTTATAGTTCCCGTATCCACACTCATAATGGGAATTGTGGTCAGGAGGTCTCAGATGTATTTCAGGCAACAGCAGGAGTATCTGGGCCATGTAAACGGACTGGTGGAAGAAGTATTTGGGGGCCACAATATAGTTAAAGCCTTTAACAAGGAAAATGATTTCATACAGGAATTCAGAGAAAAAAACAATACCCTGTATGAAACCGCCTGGAAATCCCAGTTTTTATCCGGTTTAATGCACCCTATTATGCAGTTTGTCGGAAATATCAGCTATGTAGGTGTGGCAATTCTCGGCGGTTATCTCACGGTTAAGGGCAGTATTCAGATAGGGCAGATTCAGTCCTTCATCCAGTATATCAGAAATTTCACCCATCCTATTACCCAATTGGCACAGGTAGCCAATATGTTC
>Ga0134091_1002123_pt1 | contig 14063 bp, 14 predicted proteins | sample 2_5taG_FD_94451 | JGI IMG/M metagenome (GOLD analysis project Ga0134091, IMG submission 94451) | Switchgrass degrading microbial communities from high solid loading bioreactors in New Hampshire, USA - 2_5_20_6_A2 metaG | ecosystem: Engineered > Bioreactor > Semi-continuous > Anaerobic >...
AAGAGGCAGCGCATAATCCCATCCGTTGTTTATATGTGCCGGCTTGTTATACCATAATACATTTTTGGCCATCTTCTGATTCCACCGAGTATCCGGCATCCGGAAACACCTCCACACTTCTTCGGTTTTATACACAAATGATTTTTTCTAACATGTCATGTCAAAACAGTATTTCAAAATAAAGAAATGGCTAACAATTTGATTATACTTTCACTGTGCTTTTTGAAATATAAAAACCCGACATTTTTGTTGCACTAATGTCATATTTTAATAGCACATATTACCATCCTGGTTATAGTACCGGTAACTTATCCATTTAACCGGGCGTGGTGAATATCATCTCCATTGAAGCGACGCGTCCGGAATAGAAAATCATATGAAAATAATAACTTTGGGCAAACTCCACTTGACCGGCATAACAGAATCATAGTTTGTAACGATTTTCAGCTATACAGTTAAAACGTAAATCTCTATAATTGATAATTTGCTAATGCGGGATGCCAATCACCGTTGAGGATTGGTGCTATTCTGCGTGCAGTCTCAGCAGGAAAATTACATGCTGGAAAAAAGCATTGTATGGCGTGCTGACAGCGTTGGAATCAATTCCTGTATTCTATTGATTCAATGCTTATTACCCGTACAGCTTCGTTCACTGAATATAAATATCTTGAGATTACATAGCCTGTGAGGGAGTTTACCTCATTGATAACCTTATGGATGCCGATATGCTCATAGCTGTCGCCAATGTATTTAAACATCAGATCGGTTTTCCGGTTTTCAACTATCTCTGTAATTATCACTTTAAAATCCTCGGAATTTTTGACAACAAGATTGTTCTTTACAAAATAATTCTGCGCAGTTGAAGTACATGCAGGGTAAATATCCCTGTTCCAATTATGATCCACAGCTATTTCCGCATCCGACAAGTTGAAATAATCATACCTGATGGTATTTCCTTTGCGGTTTGTTACCGGATCATCCCATGTAACATCAACATGGTATAATTCATCATCGATGCATACAATGTTCCACGCATGATCTGTTCCGTTTGCAGAACCTAAAATAATGCGGCACGGAACACCTGCCCGGTTCAGAATAAGGGCCATAAGCTCAGAATAAGCCTTGCAAACGGCAACCCCGGTCTCTAATGCTCCCAGTGCGCTAAAGGACGAAACAGGTATCCTTGATGTTTGCCTGGTATCATATTCAAGGCGGGTAACAAGGTAATCATGCGCTGCTTTCACTTTTTCATAGTCGGTCATGTCTTGAGTAATAATCTCTGATACGATTTCATCAATCCACAAGAAGAGTTTTTCATCGCCCGAAGGAGAATTTATGTAATTCGGGTACAAAACCAGCTTATAATTGCTGCCATTCTGCCAAAGTTCGGTGGAATAGCTTTGAAGAAACACACCGGTACTAAGTTGAACTCTTTCCATAACACAATCTATGTATTTATGTAAATCGTTCTCCCTCTGTTTCTGATTAATCGGAAACTCTATTTTCTCATCGTGACGGAGAAAAGCCGCTTCCAGCTTCGGAAGGTTTTCAAACCAAATATCTGCAAGCCTGTTCCTGTTGTTTGCAAACAATGAAGAAAGGCTTTCATTATCAATCATTCCCTGTTCATATAAGCAGACCAATAATGGCTTATTATATACCTTGTGATTAAGGAACATGCATCGCCATGACAACTGTGACAGGCGTTCCCTTTTTAACAGGTTTCCGATTGAAACCTCTTCCCCGGGTTCCAAAAGGCCTGCCCTAAGTGCAACGCTGCCAACCGTGTCCCAGGTAAAGTCCCTGCTGTCTTTATCGGTGTAACCAAGAGCACGGAGCAAAAAAGTCAAATATGATTTTTCATCTATATAATCGCGGGAACCGAATTTGTTATTTCCAATACCGTTTGTGAGGCCGTTTTCATATAAATACCCGATATACGGGCTTGCCCAGTCAGGAACATCAGTAAAAGGGTGATGAAATTGACCCGTTAAAGCACGCCCTTCAGCACCCAGAAGCCTTACAAGCATTGCAGCCCCTTCAGCCCGCTCCGCAAACTTATCCAGCATCAAATTGCCGCCAGATCCCCTAAGAACATTTAATGAACTTAATGCTTCGGCATGGGGTATGCTTTTCAGATATCCAACGTTATTCTCGGTCAGTTTGCCGCCCGAAAAAACATCACGGCGCAAATGTTGAGGGTAAAGACACTCAATATTTGTAAATACGGTCCACGATAGCTGCTGTATGCTTTTTAGCCCCGTATCATGTTTACTTTCAGCGGATGCTGCAACGTTGATATTTGTGAATAATAAAAAAGAAAGCAAAATTACCGTTACCGGTTTTACTGTTTTCCTCAATGGCACACCCCAATTTTTCCATAAAATCTTATTATTTACTAATAAATATATATACTAATCTGCACAGGATGGTAAGACAGATTTATTATACCATGATTAATTATTTTTACGTCAATATTTTCCATAAGTTTTGACAGTGGCATTTTCCACCGGACAGACGATGTTTTGCAGGCAATTGCCCAGGTTATTGTACGGGGTATGCCCTGCAATATTTGCCAGAATTTCATTTCATCAGATCATACTTTATTACGAAAGCCGATGCTAAGAGGCGTTCTTTACCTGTAGACGGCCTGTTGACAATCTCACCGTTATATATTAATTCGCTGGATGCGCCTCCATCCAAAAGAGCAGCTTCGGTCACACCTAAAGATATCAGTATATCAGCCAGCTGTTTGCCTGTGACACCTGTACTGTAACCAGGCTGCCGGCCATCCACGACAACAAAAACCAAGGTGCTCTCATCCTTAATACCCACAGCAGTTCTTGGAGTGTATACTCTAAGATTCCCTGCCCATTCATCGGCGTCCTTTGCTACATTGTTACCGTTTTCTACAAGGGATCCAGAGCACTGATAGCCCTGTTCAACCTGTTCCTGCAGCAAAAGCTCAACCTTTTGCCCGGGGGAAAAATTCAAAAGCGGTGAATTTTCAAGATTTAAATCGGCAACCAAAAAACCGTCTTTAGGAATTTCCAATTCTCCCGAAACAACCTGGGTTGATTCAACAATACCATTCCTTACAATGCATGCCGTATATTCTGCATCGATACGGTTTGTTGGCCCGTACTCCCGGGTATAAAGCAAAATCCCTTCTTCATGCGGGTATGGATTTACACTGTTAACAGGCAACTCAAAGTTTTCTGTTTTCAGACTGACTTTAAACGGCGGAGAGCTAAACCAGGCCTTTTGCCCGTCAATAAACAGTATTCGTCCATAGCCTTTGCTTGAGCTTAGCAATTTGCCATTCTGAATAACCAAACCCGAGGGCTGTCCAAAGGCAAAGTTAAAACCCGCATTTACCGTAGCTGTGGCTTCATATCTTTTATCGATGTCACTTAACAATTCAAACCCGAATATTTGATCTTTGGACAGGACAGGGAAAACCTCAAGGCCTGGATTTGACAGATCCAGCTCCAGGATATGCAACACCTGCGGAGCCCCTTCATATTGAATCTCTTTTTTTGTATATATAACCGCATTTTTTCCGGGTTCGGGTGAAGGAGAAGGAGAAATTTCCTCAGACGAATAAGGCCCATCATGATGAAGATGCATCCTTTCTTCAGATGGGCCTATGATTATTACGAACAGTATTGCTATAAAGAATATGAGTTTTAAAAAATCCCTCATTCCGAATCTTTGCTGTTAATATTATATATTCTGTCAAGGTTAGCGCTCAACTGCCTGTATAGGACATCGGCAATACCAAGCCCTGTTTCCTTGGCGTTGTTAATTATCTCATCATCGAGCATTTCTTCAAACATTTCCCGGGCATAGCTTTTAGGAAAAAATTTGTTTTCGGGCACTGTTTTTTTCATCTGCTTATACATCATACCAATTAATATGCCCTCAAAATCTTTGCATGCTTTCTTCAGTTTTTCCTTATCGCCATCGCTATATGCATTTATAAGCATTTCTTCAAAAGCCTGGTCTTCACTAACTTCTTTATTATATGTTACACTTTTTTGCATATTTAAAGTACTGATACCGTCTATTTTCATCTGTATCCCCTTAACCAGTGAAAATCTTCAACTCACACATCCTTATATCCGAAAGGTTTAATTACCTTTTCAGATTGTTGGCTATACTCATCATTTCATCAGCTGTTGTGATAGCCTTGGAATTTAATTCATACGCCCGTTGTGCAGTGATTAGATTTACCATCTCCTCCACAGCCTGAACATTCGACGCCTCCAGATATCCCTGCCTTATCAGGCTTGGCTCTCCCATTTCTTCGTCCAGAACTGCAGGGCCGGACGCAGTGTTTTCAGCATACAAATTACCGCCAATGGCTTCAAGCCCCTGAGGATTATTGAATTTGAAAATACCTATTCTCTGGCCTGTTGGTATAATAATGCCATCTTCGTCCTTATAGCTGATTTCACCCTGTTCTGACACTATCATCTGATCCAGCGGGTAGTCGAAATAAATAGGATCACCATTTTCATCAAGGACGGGATAACCCCTTGCAGTTGTCAGCATATTGCCCTCATCGGTAACCGACAGTTTAAAGCTTCCGTCACGTGTATAATATATATTCTGGTCGGGATGCCGTACACTGAAAAAGCCTTCTCCGATAATAGCAAAATCCAGCTTGTTTTCGGTTTGAATCAGGCTTCCTTCAGTAAAATCCCTTGAAACCGATCTTATAACCGTCCCATGGCCAACCTGCAGGTTAACCGGGCGTCCCTGGTTTTCCAATATGTATGCCCTTTCCATGGTAACATACAACAGATCCTCAAATTCTGCTTTTTCCTTTTTGTATGCATACGTATTTACATTTGCAAGGTTGTTTGATATTGTGTCCACGTTAAACTGCATTGCCTTCATGCCGGAACTTGCTGTAAAAAGTGCTCTCATCATGCCTTATCACCCTTTAATCCGTAATTATCCCCTAATTTATTATCCTTTTATATATTATATTACACTTTTCCTACATTAACTGCTTTACCCAGGGTATCGTCAATTGCGTTTATAACCCGTTGGTTTGCTTCATAGCTGCGCATCAGTGATATCATATCCACCATTTCTCTTATTGCTTCGGCATTTGACTGTTCAAGAAAGTTTTGCAATACCGTACCTGAGAAGCCTTCAGCGACGGAATTCGGAGATGCACTGAAAAGGTTTTCACCGTTTTTCCTGAGGCTTTCAGGATTTTGAAACTGGGTTATTAAAAGCCTGTCCACAACCTGGCCGTCCTGAATTATCGTACCGTCTTCAGTAACTGTAAAATCACTGCCGTTCAGCTGAATAACTCCGTTTTGCCCCAGCACATAATATCCCTTTCCGGTAACAAGCTGGCCTTCGGCATTTAGTTTAAAGCTGCCGTCCCTTGTATAGAACTGTCCTCTGCCGGGTACATTAATGGTAAAGAATGCCCTGCCATCATCTTTAATGCTCATATCAAGGCTGTTATCGGTCTTTAGCAGTGTACCTTGATTAAAGTAGGTATATACTTCTCCCACATCGTTGCTGAAAGACAGTTCCCCTACCGGCACTCCTCTTGCTGAACCGTTTGGATTGTCATGGAGCCTTTCAGCCAAAAGTTTTGGGAATCCTTCCAAAACAACCGTATCTTTTTTGTATCCCGTAGTTGAAACATTGGCCAGGTTATTGGTCAAAACAACCATCTTCTTATTCAGCGCCAGCATACTCCAGCCTGAAGTGTACAATCCTCTTACCATAAATATCTTCCTTTATTAATTAATGGTCACTGATAGTGATTAATCAAATACTATTCTAAATGTTTATCGGAAACTTCCTGAAAAGAGATAATATATTTATTAAAAAAAGACTGCTCCAATTTAGAAACAGTCTTTCACTTTCAATCCAACTTTATATTTTATCTTCTGTAATTAATACTTTCCATACCCGAATCTTCCAGTAATTCGATATTATCCAGTACTTTTCCGGTTCCAAGGGCCACACATGAAACTGCGTCTTCTGCAATGAAAACATCAATTCCCGTCCTTTGCTGAAGGAGTTTATCAAATCCGTAAACAAGGCTTCCCCCGCCTGTCATTACAATTCCTCTGTCACTGATATCAGCCGACAATTCAGGGGGCGTCCTTTCAAGTACCGAATGTACTGCGTCCACTATGCTTGAAACTGGTTCTTCCAAAGCTTCCATTATTTCTGTCGAAGACACCTGTATGGTTTTCGGAAGTCCTGATACAAGGTTTCTTCCTCTTACATCCATCACCACTTCTTCTGTCCTTGGGAAAACAGTTCCTATCTTAATCTTAATTTCCTCCGCAGTGCGCTCACCAATCATTATATTATGTTTCTTGCGCATATACCTGATTATGGCTTCATCAAACTTGTCCCCGGCGACTTTTATGGTTGTGCTGACAACCGCTCCGCCGAGGGAGATAACTGCGATATCGGTTGTACCGCCGCCCACGTCAACCACCATACTGCCACAGGCTTTTGTTATATCTATTCCTGCGCCAATAGCGGCTGCAATTGGTTCCTCGATAAGGTATGTTTTTCTTGCACCTGCCTGGATGGCTGCATCCTCAACAGCACGTTTTTCAACTTCGGTAACCCCGCTTGGGACGCATATCATAACCCTTGGTTTAAACAGTTTGAACATACTTCTGCTGCATACCTTATTCAGGAAATATTTAAGCATTCGCTCGGTTACCTGGTAATCAGAAATAACACCATCACGCAACGGCCTGATGGCAACAATGTTTCCAGGAGTTCTGCCCAGCATCTTCCGGGCTTCTTCCCCGACTGCCAGCAATTTGTTAGTATTTTTATCAATTGCGACAACAGAGGGTTCCCTAAGAACAATACCCTTTCCCTTTATATAGACTAATATGGTCGCAGTTCCTAAATCAATACCTATATCAAGTCCAAGGCCCACTCAAGACAACCCCTTACCCTTATGTATTTTTATATATTCAAAGCGTTCAAGCATAACTATTATACCCATGTACGTTTATATACAGACATATTCCCCAAAGTAAAACAACCAAAATTATTATTTTTGTCATGTCATCTTTTGTCTGTTTTTATATTATCACATTTACCGAGGAATGCAAATGTATTTTAAAGTTATGGTGCAAAAATTAGCAAAAAAACCGGGAGCCCCTGATTTGCCATAAGCTGACCCGGTTTTTAATTTATACCTGATATGACTTTTTTAAGCAGTATATTGCTCGAAATTAAAGTTTTCTTTATCTTTCCAGAATGGTATTTGCTATTTTCTCATAATACTTCACAATACTTGCGTGATCTTCCACACCACAGCCATCCAGTTTTATCGCCTGCATGATCTCCATAACCTGGGACGTTAACGGAAGCGGAACTCCAACGCTGTGGGATGTTTCAAGGACATTGCTCAGGTCCTTTATATGCAGGTCAATTTTGAAGCCCGGCTTAAAATTCCTGTCCAGCATCATCGGCACCTTTGCATCCATTACGGTACTTCCGGCAAGACCTCCCCTGATTGCACGATAAACCAATTCGGGGTCAACCCCCGCCTTTTTGGCAAGAATGAAAGCCTCTGACACGGCAGCAATATTAAGTGCCACAATAATCTGGTTACATAATTTTGCAGTATTTCCCGCACCTATTTCCCCGACATAAACAACAGATGCGGCCATGGCCTTCATTATATCATAGTGCTTGTCAAACACCTCTTTTTTACCGCCAACCATGACAGATAACGTACCATCAATGGCTTTAGGTTCTCCTCCGCTGACCGGGGCATCAAGCATATCAATTCCTTTTCCTTCAAGGGCAGTGTAAATTTCACGGCTGGCAAGAGGGGCGATTGAACTCATGTCTATAACAACCGAACCTGGTTTTGCACCTTCTATAACACCATTCTCACCTAAAACAACGGTTTTGACATGGGGTGAATTCGGAAGCATTGTTATAATGACATTGCACCTGGAAGCAACTTCCCTTCCGTTCGCACCGGCTTCTGCTCCGGCGGCTAAAAGCTCATCCACGGCGGATTGAACCAAGTCGCATACTACCAGCTCATATCCGGCCTTAATCAGATTTTTGGCCATAGGCTTACCCATTATACCAAGTCCGATAAATCCTATTTTCATACCTGTTTTCCTCCCTCTGACGTATAATTGCATTATTATTCATGGCTTCATTGTTCTTTTATCAGGTCCAAATCGGCCAGAATTTTCTTAAGGGCATCAAGTCTTTCCTGTGAACAATGGTCAATTGGCTTTACCGGATTTCCTACCTGAAGCCCCAGCAGATTCATACAGTCCTTCATTACCACAGGGAAACTGCCGTAGTTATATGCATTTCTAAGCGGTATAAGTTTAAACTGGGCATTCAGCGCTCCCTCAAGATCTCCGGCAATAAACCTTTCATAAATTTCAACCACTAGTTTCGGAGCCACGTTTGCGGTTCCTGCAACGCAACCCGCTCCACCGTAAACAAGAGTTCCAAATATTGTATAGTCCGTACCGCTTAATACCCTGAAATTAGGGTTGTTCCTTGTAATCCTTATATATTCTATAGTTTGGGAAAAATCCAGCGAAGTATTTTTTATTCCTATTATATTGTCTATTTGCGACAGTTTACCAAGTAATGAAACAGAAATATTGTTCGTTGTTTTATCAGGATTGTTATACAAAAGAACAGGCAGGTTTGTTGATTTGGCAATTGTTTTAAAATGTTCGTACATTTCGTTTTCATTAGGTCTTATATACATCGGCGTCAATACAGTGACTGCATCTGCGCCGGCACTTTCAGCCATTTTTGCAAGTTTCACGCATTCCTTTGTGGTAATTGCACTTGCACCTGCATAAACAGGAACTCTTTTATTTACATGTTCTACTGTGATTTCAACGGCTTTTTTCTGGTTTTCATAATCAAAAGCATAAAACTCGCCGTTGCTTCCAAGCACAAATATTCCGTGGACTCCGCCGTCAAGAACATAATCGATAACCCTTTCAAGGCCGGCTTTATCTATGTTTTCTTCGGCATCCACCGGAGTAATTACCGGGGGAATAACTCCTTTTACATCATTTATACTCAGCATAGCCGTTACTCCTTTGCTGTATTTGATTTAATCAATGCAAAGCACGTCTTAACCAGCTTTTTAGGTTACCGGGGCGGGATTAAACAGGCATATAGCATTATGTATACCGTGTAAATCAGCCCAGACCTTCCTGTTCCCGCTGGCAACTTCGAGAATAAATTTAAAAATCTCCGTCCCGACTTCTTCTATTGTTGCATCTCCTGATGCTATCCTGCCTGCGTCAATATCAATCAAATCATTCCATTTCTCAGCCAGATCGGTCCGGCTTGAAACCTTTATCACCGGTGCCATGGCCAGGCCATAGGTTGTTCCCCTGCCAGTTGTGAAAACCTGCAACGTAATTCCCGATGCCAGCTGGCATGTGCCGCATACAAAATCACTGGCGGGAGTTGCTGCAAAGACTAATCCCTTTTGGCCGGGCATTACTTTTTCTCCGGGCGACAGGACATGAGAAATGGCAGAAGTTCCTGATTTCACTATTGAACCCAAAGCCTTTTCCACAATATTCACCAATCCGCCTTTTTTGTTTCCCGGTGAAGTGTTTGCATCCCTGCCGACTCCGCCAAGCTCAAGATAACGATCATACCATGCCATTTCCCGTATCAGCTTTTCTCCGACATTTTTATTAACAGCTCTCGGCGTCAGAAGGTGTATTCCATCGCGAACTTCGGTAACCTCGGAGAACATGACCGTGGCTCCGGCTCTTACAAGCAGATCTGCCGCATAACCGACAGCAGGGTTTGCAGTAATTCCCGAAAAAGCATCACTTCCGCCGCATTGAAGCCCAACCACAAGATCTGATGCGGGGCAAACCTCTCTTTTTCGGTCGTTAAGACGCCTGAGAATTGCATCAGCCTTCCGGACAATTCTTTCAACCATCGGATTAAATCCCGTCTCGTTCTGAAATATTATTACATTATCTTCGCAAATCTCCGGAATGAACCTGTCGGGCGGCAGCTTTTCACATCCGAGGCTTATAACAAGCACCTCTCCTCCGAAATTCGGATGCTTTGCCAAATTTCTCAGTATACGGATTGGGATAACCGCCTCGGTTGCATTTATCGCAACACCACAGCCATAGTTATGGTTAATTGGCATTACGCCGTCCACATTGGGGTATTTGGGGAGGAGTTCTTTTTTTATCCTTTCAACCGCTACATTTAACACTCCCTCCACGCATTGCACGCATGCCACTATCCCAAGCATGTTTTTTGTTCCGACCGTCCCGTCACTGTTCCTGTATCCCAGAAACGTAAAGCCGTGAAGAGGAGGTAACGGGTCAGGAATATCCGTTGCAACGGGAAGATCGGAAAGTGCGGGGGGTTTGGGAAGTATTACTTTATCCTCACTGACCCAGCTCCCTTTTGGGATGTCCTCCTTCGCATACCCTATAACTGCTCCGTAACGGATTATTTCATCACCTTGTTTCAAATCAGATAAGGCTACTTTATGACTTTGCGGGATGAATTCTAAGGCTTTCACATCTTCAGAAACTGCTGTCCCTTTTGCAGCACCATCTGGATTGACGACAATAGCAACGTTGTCGAGATTATTAACTTTAATGAAAAGAGGCTTGTCTTTATTCATATCGCACATATGTAACTCCGATACGCATTTTGCCATGTACTTATTAGTTTAATACATGTGAATATCATATGCAATGAAATAGATGGAATAGATGTAAAAAATTCTATATAAAAAAGGCCGGATACTATCCGGCCTTTTTTTCGTTCTTTTTGTATTTTATCCGTGTGGCTTCTCCACCTCGTATGTGCCTCTCAGCCTTATTCTCCTCTAAAATTTTCTTAACCTGTTTTGCCATAACCGGATTAAGTTTTTTTAGCCTTTCGGTAACATCCTTGTGTACTGTACTTTTACTGATTCCAAAGGTCTGGGCTGCCGCCCTGACTGTTGTTCTGTTTTCAATTATAAACGCTCCCAGTTCGAGGGCCCTTTCTACAATATACTGCTTCAAAGCAAATTCCCTCCTACAGCATCAGAACCTGCCTGGCTCGAGGTGTTTCTGTTAATATTTATATGCACATATGGATGCGGTTATGTTTTTTGATGACGCCTGATTATTCGTTAGATAACGGAAGTACGGTTTTTGGGTCTATCAATTTATCATCCTTATACATTTCAAAGTGCAGGTGAGGAGGATCGGCACACTCGAAAACTGCAGTGTTTCCTACACTGGAAATGGCATCTCCGGCCTTGACTTTCTGATTTACGCTGACCATACCGGCACTTGCCAGATTAGAATAAATCGATTTATACCCATTTTCATGGTCTATTACAATTGTTATACCGTAGCAGGGATCCTCTTTAATTTCCTTTATAAAGCCATCAGCTACAGCCTTTACCGCTTCACCTCTGGGAGCTTCTATGTCAATTCCGCTATGAGTACGCCATTCATCAAGGGTTTTTGAATAGAGGAGTCTGTCCATTGCGTAATCTGTAATAATCTTTCCTTCGAGAGGCAATACAAAAGTCGGTTTTTTGCCAAACAGATTTATAACTTCTTCAGAATCATCACTTTGCTCACTCTTTTTTTCGGTATCTGACTCTTTTGGTTTCGATGGTGCGGGTGTAGCTGTTGGCGCTACGGTTGGTTTCGCAATTGTTTCAACATCGTTCTGGGCTATTTCGGGTATGTCCTCTATGTTATTGTCATTTTCGGCTTTAAGATTGTCTTCTGAGCCAGTGTCGGGTTCAGAGGGTGTGTTTAAGCCTATTTCATATTCAAAGCGCCTTTCGGGGGTTCTCAGTTGATCAATCGCAGACTGGTCTACATCTGCTATATTATCATCCAATGAAGCATTATCTTTATTTTCTTCATCCAGGGATGCACCATCGGGAACCAAATCATTCTCATATTGGTCGGGGGAAGTAATCAGATGATTGGTTGTAAAATAAACTGCGCCCACTGCAAGAACGCATAACCCTATAACAACAAGGATATAAAAACCGCTTTCCTTAAGAAACTCTTTTATCTTTCTTGTCCACTCTTTATCATCATTGTAAAAACCTTTTTGACTCACATTGTCCACCTCCAGCAAATATTATTGCCATTGGAAGTGGATTTATACATGAGAGGAATTTTTTTGATTAACCGTTGCCCAATTTAGCCAGTATTTCTTTTGATATTGGTTCTACCTCAACCCCGGTGTAGTAATACTGGAGGATATATTCAAAACCGCGCCCTTTTTGTGCAAGCTCATTCGCCCCGCACTGGCTCATTCCCACGCCATGGCCGAAGCCATATGTTGTAACTTCCATCGTATCTTCTTCTATAAAATTAATTTCCATTATTGTCGATGCCAATGAAAACAACTCCCTGAACTTCGTTCCGGGTATTATTATACTCCCTATCCTTATTTCCTTGGCTCTCTGGCTATTGGTATATTGCACCACCTCAACATCTTCTGACACCGGTCCAAGAAAAACAATCTCCGGATATGCCTTCATCAGTTTTTCACGAACTTCTTCACCTGTTAAAACCACTTTTTTTTCAAAACTTGAGTAATCAGATTCGCCTTCACTGTATACGCTCCGAAGATAAGGCACTTCACTGACCGAACTCCACACTTCCTGAATGTCTTCAGTTATTCCGCCGCTGTTGGCATGATATAGAGGATTAATTACTTCTCCGTCATATGTCAGTATTAACCCGCTCGTACCATAAACAGCTTCTTCAATTTTCGCCCAGTTTTCCTCCACATTTGCATTAGGATACCATGTCTGATACAATTCTTTGGGTATCCATGCCTGGCAATGTGTCGAATCGGTACATACATGAGCGCCATAGTGCCTTTCAGTACCGCTTCCGTATTTACCCAATGCCCTTCCCAGGGCATACGTTCTTGCAGCAATTGCCTGGGCCTTAAGCGCTTCCAGTTCGAAGCTTGCAGGCATTTCTGCCGCAACAACCCCCACAATATATTCATCCAGATCCATCCGTTCAATAACTTTATTTCGTGTGTTATACACTATAATATCTGTCTTCACAGCAAAATGCTGCTTTTCAGGCTCATCTTCCTTCTGTTCACTTTTCCTGAGGGTTCTCGAAATCGAGAAAAAAATAAGCAGGCATACAACCAGCAGCAGTACAAGAGCCTTCCTGTTATTATTCATTTGCAAGCATGCCTCCCTTTATATGTAATTTATAATAACGGAAGAAATTGCCCGGCAATTTCAACGTACATTTCAGTTGAGATGTGATTATAACCCATAAACATCGCATACTATTCAAAATATATGCTTAAAACTTCAGCTTAATAACTTATTTTGATATAATGGAACTTGCCGGCCTTGCGTATGTAGCGCCGGAAAGTTTAAACGGGATTTTATATTGATGAGGTTTAAGATGACAAATCCATTCATGCTGAAAGCAATAGAAGAAGCCAAAAAAGCCTGCATTGAAGACGAGGTTCCTGTTGGTGCCGTAATCACATATAAGGGCCAGATTATAGCCGCAGCCCATAATTTGCGTGAAACCCTCAACAGGGCCACAGCCCATGCCGAGATCCTTGCAATTGAAAAAGCCTGTGCGGTTTTAAACAGCTGGTACTTAAATGACTGCGATTTATATGTGACTCTTGAACCGTGTATTATGTGCGCAGGTGCAATCATAAACGCAAGAATAAGGAGCCTTTATTTTGGTGCATTCGATCCAAAGGCAGGGGCATGTGGTTCGGTAACTGACGTTTTCCGCCTGAAAGAATTGAATCACAAAGTAACCGTCTATGCGGGAATTATGGAAGATGAATGCTCTTTCCTTCTGAGTGATTTTTTTAAAACTAAACGCTGAAAAGGCAGGAATTAGGTAATTTTAACCATATATTTTGCTATTGGTCATTTACATGCGGGTCCATGTTTTTTCTCCTTAAAGATAAAACGAGCAGCAGCAAGGGAATAACAATCTGAAACGGTATGGAATAATAAGGCCAGACACTTTCGGACCAAT
>Ga0134091_1002139_pt1 | contig 13997 bp, 10 predicted proteins | sample 2_5taG_FD_94451 | JGI IMG/M metagenome (GOLD analysis project Ga0134091, IMG submission 94451) | Switchgrass degrading microbial communities from high solid loading bioreactors in New Hampshire, USA - 2_5_20_6_A2 metaG | ecosystem: Engineered > Bioreactor > Semi-continuous > Anaerobic >...
AATACTCTTCTTTTTTCATAATTAAAGTTTACTGGAAATATTAGTATTATTCAACTCTAACCATTGTAATTAGCCAGCCCAAGAAATATGAAACCACCATAATTTCCTTAACATTAAAAAAGCAGAGACCGTTTTTATACGGTCTCTGTTGCTGTTAAGTAACAGCTTCAGAAGTTCATCAATAATGACAGGTAGAGAATTATGCCAAATTGGTTTATTATGACTCAATACTTATATCATCAAAAATTATTGGTATTCTCCGTTTAAATTCATCCAACAATGGAATAGCGATCTCTCTGATTTGGGGGTGTGCATCATTGGCTGTCCGCAATTTAAAAAAATGTCTCCATTCCCGCAGGTTCATAGTAACAACTATCTCCGTCTTCAGTGAATTGGGCAGGATACTGCGAGCTTCCTGAGGAGCAGCACCGCTTTCAATCAATTCCATATATTTATCCTCAATATATTTCATGACACTCTGCCATATTTCCATTCTTTTCCTCCCACTCTCTGTGGATATATCCCAGAAACTCGGCTCAACAAAAGTCAGCTGGTTTGAGAATTTGTCTTTCGAATAATTGCAATAACGTGTACTTTCTTGCGCATATGATGCTATTCTATGCCTTACTATTTCATGCGATACTCCTCTGTCACAAATGATTCTAACAGTAACAGAGTAATGTTCTATTATTGCCTCATGACCCTTCATTATAATATTTTTTATGAACTTTTCTGCAGATTCTTCATTTATGAGATTCTCGCTTTTATAACAAGTCCTGCCTATTTTTTCCAACTGCTTAAGTATTTCTGTTCCGTTTAGTTTTGTCTCAATGCTAAAACTTGGTTTAACTGTAATCATAACCTACAATACCTCCCTGATAAATCTTCATTTTTCCTTAAATATCTTACTCATTCTTAGTTATGGCTTCATATACCTGAAATTTTTGACTAATATGGCTATGGTTTTTATGACCTTCCGGCCTGTCTTTCCCGGGTTATGTCATCCAACTCCAAACTCCTTCTTTATTACAATGAAAAAAATTTACTTGTCGAAGATTACGATCCTGAATTGTGGGAAGTATCATATTATGCAGCAATAGCATATTCAGGAAATGCACCATTAAATAAAGATAATAACAATAATAACATTGAAAACGAAGAGAATTCTGGCCGTGGTATATTGATATTTCGACTCCAAAAACATACTTATTATCCTAAAATATCCATTCATAACACAGCAATACTGAATCGTCGACCGAAAATCTGCTGCAACAGGGCACTTATGTTTTCACACCAGCCAGTGTGGCCTGTTCTCTTACATAAGCCGCTGCCTGCCTGTAGCTTTCAAAATCGGGCAGGTGCTCAACAAACAGGGGTGTATCCGGCCCCAGCGACTCACACAGCCTGGCAACCTTCTGATAGTTGATGATTCCCTTTCCCGGCATGGTTTCGCGGATCACCGTCGTAAAGGCATTTTCCATGATCACATCCTTGCCGTGAATGCTCTTGATGTACGGGCCGAGCTTCGTAAAGCATTCTTCAATGAACTCATCACAGAAAAGATATCTCCTGGGACAATTAATCATGTTCACAAAATCCAGATGCACGCCAAAGGCTTTCCTGTCCACATCCCGGATCAGCTGGAGGTATTCGTCCGGCGAATCGGGGATCATCCAGGGCATCGGCTCGATCGTGTAAAAGGTTCGCTTTGGCTTTACCGCATCAATAATTTCCCTGATGGAATCAACAATCAGCGCATAGGTATCCTTCGAATAGTTTTCCCGGTAGAAACCATCCCATGTTTCGCCCCTGCTCCCCGTGATGTTTACACAGCAATTTGCGCCCAGTTCCTCCGCCAGTTCCAGTTGGTTCTTGCAATACTCCATTGCTGCTTTTCGTTCTGCATCATTTGGGGAAATAACATTTTTCCATACGCCAACTTCCCCGATGACCAGGTCATGCTCTCGGGCGCATTGCAGGTAAGCCTGTTTCTCCTCCCTGGTTGCACGGTAGTCAATTGGAGCGAGGACTGCCCTGTAACCCAGTTCGCTTATGAGTTCATACCATTCATCAGGATTACGATAAGGTTTTTCGATTCCTCCGCCGATTCTCAAAGCCATCTCTCCTTTCCAATGCTGCGCTCCCTTTGAGATTGGATGAAGAAGACAGGCGCAAGCATTCCGTTAATCAAAAAAGTAAAAAGCCAGGGTAAACATATGGTTACATTATATCATCTCATTGTCATCATGGCAAAAACCGGGCAAAATTGATACTGGTTTTAAATCTGTCTTCAGCAAGCAATCGATACATATGCGGATGTGGATGCTTTGTAACTGCTGCCTGGCCTTCACGATACAGAAAAGGTGCGGAAAACCGTTTCCCGGCATCCGCACCCCATTTTAGCTTCTATATTGGATCATTCAACTGAATTAATTCCGGCAATAGTAGCGCTGCATGGAACCATGATGCTCAGAAGCATGATGAGGACTACCAGTCCTGTTATGATTTTTTCATGTTAACCTCCTCCTTGATTCAGTATTCGTTCAGTTTTTTCATCCCGTCAACCAATATCCGTTTCGGGGTTTAATAATAGTTCAAAACGAATAAACAAACACCATACATCAAATCGGCTTATACCAAATAAGCATGATAATTTTCATCCCATTCCAATCTGCAAGGAGATTATACAATGGAACGCTTTGCCTTTGATATAAAAATATTGACATCAAAATATCAAGATATTGCTGTGGATATTTACACACTTATCATGCCTGACGAAGAAAAAAAGGCTATTGAATTGCCGGAAAGCAACATTGAAAGTCTTGAAACAGCACCATCTGAGCATACCAACCCTCGTCTCAGAAAAGTAACCCAATAATAGCCCAATTTTAAACCAATCAGAATGAGTTTAGACGGTAAAAAGATGAAGCTATATGAGATAACGGAAGAAAATGAAACAGCCCTGAAACGCTGTTTTCCAGCATTTCAAGGCTTTCGCACTGGAGCCCCCAACCAGAATCGAACTGGTGACCTCATCCTTACCATGGATGCGCTCTGCCTACTGAGCTATGGGGGCAAATATACGTTTATATTTTTCTGTGTGCTCTAACAGGCACGAAATTCATTTTAGCATAAGTATCCCGTTTTGTAAAGTACCTTTAATTTCATGCAAAATACTGATATAATTAAAAATATGGTTTATGTTCATACTAACCTATAATACTCATCAGACTGCTTTCCGGTTCAATGTATTCGAGGGGTGGGGGAATCTGTTGCGCGTTATTTCTGTATAGTAAATTTTATTATCGTTATAATTATTGATGTATCCAGGCGGCAGAAATATTATTGTAAATCTATTATACAATATATATTTGGCAGGCATATTTGCAATCTTATATATATAAGCAGTTAAACATGATTATGGGGGACTGGAGTTTTGAAGATATTCAGAGGCAGAAGGTTACCAATTTTTGTTGAGCTTTATATTTTCATTATCATAACTTTTCTTATTCCGCTTGCAGTTGTTACTGTTGACAATAATAATAAACTCCTGCAATACTCTGAAGCTGAAATAATCAGGTCTGCCGAGAACAATATAAGTTCCACAGGAAAACTGGTAAGTCTCATATGCGGCAATGTAATCTCCACCACCATAAATCTTTCCAAGGATCCGCTTATCAGTGACATCAGCAACCTGCTCAGCTATGACCAGTTCCGGAATAATGCAAACAGTATGCAGCTTATAAGGAAAGTGGCCAGCAAGCTGAAGGTTATGGAATACAGCGATACGTTGTATCACTCCATATACTTTTACTTAAAAAACTCAGACTACCTGATAACAACCAAAAACGACACAATAAAGCTGGACAGTTTCTATGATCTTGACTGGATGGATAATACCGATACAGGCCTTAAAACATCATTGTCAAGCAGGGACTCTGCATCGGTCAATACCTGGTTATACAGAAAAATACCCTTTGACATGACATCAAGGATTTCCGGTGAGGAAGGGTATACCAACATTGTTACCTTCCTTTACCAGACCACGAACTTCACCACCAGTGCAAAGGGATATTTCATAGTTAACATGTATGAAAAAGAACTATGCAATATCATGAACAATAACGATTTCGACGAGAACAGCTCTGTTTTTGTAATTAACAAAAAAGGCAGGGTAATATCCCACCTGGATAAGAATATGCTTGATGCTGATTTGTCGGAACTTCCATATATAAAGTATATCCTGGAGACAGCAGGCAGAACCCCCGGATACACCATTGACAATTCCAACGGGCAGAGAACCCTGTACTGCTTTATAGAATCCGACTTCAATGACTGGATTTTTGTCAGCATGCATTCCCTTGACCTGCTCCTGAACCGCTCGATTGAACTCAGAAACCAGGCCATTTTCCTGGCCCTTGGTATATCGATAATCCTGTTCCTTGTTGCATACCTTTATTCGCGGTATATGACCACACCTATCAGGGATCTTATAAAATATATCAGCTCGCGCAAAGGCTACCAGACCGAAAAAAAAGCAAATGAAATAAGTTTCCTTATGCAGGCCTTTGAAAAGATTACGAGGCAGGAAGAGTACCTGAACAGCCTTGTCAAGAAAAGCGAACTGAGCATGAAGGAAGTATTCCTGCAGAACCTGCTTAAAGGAATTGTTCAGAATGATAAGGAAATCCAGAAGGACGATATCTTCCCTTATCCGCACTTCATGGTAGCCATGATTGCCCCCGACAACCTGCAGGGTTTTTATAACAGGTACACTCCCGATCAGAGATTCTTTGTGCGCAGAATCATACAGGAAAAATGTAACGAGCTTGAATCAGACGGTATCATATTCGAAAGTATTCTTTATGATGAAGACAGGATATCAATAATTATTAACCTGAAAACCTTCGACTGCATTGAAACCCCGAACAGGCTCAGGGATATCTTCACAAGCCTGCAGGATGAACTGCAGAAGGTTATAGGCAGCACGGTATCAATCGGAATAAGCGGATGCCACAACAGCTTAACAGGCATATCCGATTCTGTTACCGAATCAATGGATGCGCTCCGTAGAAAGCTGCTTTTGGGACATGGCAGCATAATATTCTGGGACGGCGAAAGTTTCGGAAAAAGCAGGTATTATTATCCGTTTGCCCGTGAAAAGCATATTCTTAACTATCTGAATACCGGGCAAATAGACAAGGTTGAAACTGAAATCCGCAGGCTGGTCCAGGAAATACGTGAAACTCCGGATATCTCCTGCGAGAATATAATCCAGGTATTTAACCAGCTGATAAATGCCACGATCAAGTATTTTGTCGAAAACAATATTGCCATAGGAAGAATCTTTCCGGATGTATACAACCTGTACCTTGAAGTTGCGGGAAAGGAAACGCTTGAAGACATTGAAAACTACATGATAAGTTTTTACAGGAAGGTTCATTCTGCCGTACAACCTACCGAAAGCAGCGATAAGAGCATAGAGGAGAAAATTTTCTCTTATCTGAACGGCAACTACATGAAAGAACTTGACTTTGATAAAATGGCAGCCGACCTGCAGATAAGTTATTCCTATATCCGTAAAATTGTAAAATCGGTCACCGGCAAAAGCGTACTGGACTATATCAACAGCTTGAGAATCAGTGAAGGAAAACGGCTTTTGCTGCAAACTGACATGACTATTGCAGAAATTGCCACAAACCTCGGATATAACAATGTCCAGAGTTTCAACAGGTTTTTCAAGAAGTATGAAGGAATAACACCGGGTGAATTCCGTTCAAAGGCTAAATAAACATAATTTTAATGAAAATTTTTGATTTATGTATCATTTTTGATAATTTACGCATGTTTTAACGGGTGGTTTATACCATATTCAGGAAGTCCGGCGGCCTTTCATGCAGGATTCGGCCGGGATCAAATCACGGAAATCAACCGATTTTCAGCCCTAAACCCGCATTGTCATATTTAAAACATCGTATCAATTATGATTGTTTACGTCAAAACGCACTAAATGATATACTTTTTTCAGAAACAATTGTGCATTTTTTACTAAACAATTTCCGACTTTTTATAACAGGATTTTTATTTTAATTCATGTCACAGCGAGGAAGGGGTACCGCTAATGGAATTAAAACCAACGGCGCATAAAACCGTAAAATCCATGAAGAAAGGTTTTATGTATTATGTGAAAAGGGACTGGCAGTTATATCTTTTGCTGATTATCCCAATAGCCATGGTTATAGTTTTTAAATATTTCCCAATGGCAGGGCTGGTAATTGCGTTTAAAGACTATAAAATTCTGAAAGGCTTTATGGGAAGCGAATGGGTGGGCTTTAAGAATTTCGTGGAAATCTTTTCGAACAAGGATTTCTACAGGGCTCTCAGGAACACATTGACCCTGAACGGACTGGATCTTCTGCTCGGTTTTCCGATGCCTATTATTCTTGCCCTTATGCTTAATGAGATCAGATCGCTTTGGTTTAAGAAAATTAATCAGACATTATTATACCTACCCCATTTTCTTTCATGGGTTATAATTGCAGGAGTGGCTTACCAGCTGCTTCAGCCCGGTACAGGACTGGTAAACGTTCTTTTGCGCAACATGGGACTTAAGGAAGTACCTTTCCTGACTGAAAATACACACTGGGTCTTCACCTACGTATTTATAGGCATATGGCAGTCAATGGGCTGGGGTACTATTATTTATCTTGCATCTATTACAAGTATCAATCCGGAGTTGTATGACAGCGCGACAATAGACGGTGCAGGGCGCTGGGGAAAAATACGCTATATAACCCTCCCTGGCATCAGAAGTACTATAACAATGCTTTTGATCATCAACCTCGGTAGAATCATGGGCAGCTCCTTTGAACGTGCTCACAGCCTTGGCAACCCAATTGTCAAGGAGGTTTCAAGCGTTATCGCCACCTACGTATACAGTGCAGGTATCCAGGCGCAAAAATACAGCCTCACCACTGCCGTAGGATTGTTCCAGTCGGTGGTCGGCCTTATACTGGTACTTGTTTCCGACTGGATATCCAAGAAAATCGGTGACGAGGGCCTGTTATAGAAACAAGAAAGGGGTTCATTATGGCTAACAAGAGTGATTTTAAATATGCCAATTATACAAAAAGCAAAGCCATAGATCTGGCTGCCGATATTTTCATATACATTACCGTAGCATTGCTGTCCATTTTATGCGTGCTGCCTTTTATACATGTAATTGCGAAATCCTTAAGCTCCGATGCAAAGGTTACCAGTCAGCTTGTTTACCTTATACCGAAGGATTTCAACCTTAAGGCATACAAAAGCGTATTCGGCGACCCGTCAATGATCAGGTCATTGTGGCAAACCATCAAGGTTACCGTATTATTTACCGCGCTTGGAATGTTTTTAACGATATGTGCCGCATATCCGCTGACAAGAAAGCGTCTTAAAGGGCGGAACATCATTTCGATATTCTTTATAATTACACTTTATTTCAGCGGCGGTATTATTCCTGATTATTTGCTGATGCACAGGCTGGGTCTGTTGAACAATTCGGCATCCCTGATACTTCCTCTTGCCTTCAGTGCTTATAATATGATAATAATGAGGACCTCGATACAGTCAACAGTACCGGACAGCCTTGAGGAGTCCGCGTTCCTGGACGGTGCAGGCGACATTAGGATTCTTGTACAGATTGTGCTTCCGCTGTGTAAGCCGATTATCGCAACATTGTGCCTGTTCTACGCGGTTGGACGCTGGAACGCATACCAGGATTCGGTTTTCTATATTACAAGACAACCCTTGTACCTGCTCCAGCATAAACTGAACCTGTTGATTCAGACAACTAACACCACCCTCACCTCGTCCGAGGCACAACCAGATACCGTAACCAATCCTGAGGTAATTAAATCAGCATGTATTATATTTGCTACATTGCCAATCATTATAACATACCCCTTTGTTCAGAAGTATTTTGTGAAGGGTGTAATGATTGGTGCCGTTAAAGGTTGATAGCAATAAACCTGAACAAGGTTTAATTGACTATAAAAAGTTAGGAGGATTAATCATGAGGAGAAAATCGACAAGAACAGTATTTGTTATTCTGTCTTTACTGCTTGTTGCGGTATTGCTTGCCGCCTGTGGTACAGATACTCCGAAAACTACCCCGGGTAATGAAACTACACCGACTGGTGCAGCCCTGGAAGACGACAAAGTATTCAAAAATCGGGTTACCATTCAAATCCCGGTTTACGACCGCGGTGTAGAAGGACTTCCGCCGGTTGACGACAACTATTGGACCCGTTGGATCCAGAAGGAATTCGGAGACAAGAACAATATTACTGTTGAGTATGTCGCAATTCCAAGAAGCGACGAAGTAAACAAGTTCAATATGCTTCTTGCAGCAGGTGACGCTCCGGACATCATTTTCCACTACGACTTCCCGGCAGCCGTTGCTTACTATGATGCAGGTGCAATTCAGAAAATTGACATTGACATGCTGAAACAATATGCTCCTACTTATTATCAGAAAAACGTTGACCTTGACATGCTCAAATACGGTGTCCTGGATGGTGAGCAATACTTTATCTTTGCAAGCCGCCCGACCGCATACAACTGGCTTACAATGATCCGTCAGGACTGGCTTGACAAGGTTAATATGTCAATGCCGACGAATCTTGATGAGTACATCAATGTATTAAGGGCATTCCGTGACAACAAGCTCGGCGGACCGAACACAATTCCTGCAGCTCACAGGCTTCCTTATCCGAACGGATATTTCGCAAATGCATACCGTCCTTATCCGATACCCGAGGAAGAACTGGCACTGTATTCCGACCTCTCAGTTGTGGCTTTGACATGGGAACCTGTAAAACAGAATATCAAAACCGACAACCTGTTATGGAATGAAGGATTGATCAGCCAGAACTTCGCTCTTGACTCAGACGGAACAAAAGCCAAGGCCGATTTTGTGAACGGTGTTGCGGGAGTTTACGGTGACTACCTGACAAAGGAAGGAATCATCGATGTTCTCCTTTCCAACGTTCCTGATGCAAAACTTTCATTGCTGCCTGCCACAGCAGGAGTTCCAAAGGGCGGAGTACCTGCTGAACGTGCATACTGGCCGTTTGGAATGATTATCGGCTTCAACTCGGCATCAAGCGAAGATGAAGTAAAAGCTACTATGATGCTTCTTGAGTGGATGATCCAGCCCGATGTACTGTTCACTCTCCAGAACGGTATTGAAGGCAAAACTTATACAATGGGTGAGGACGGACTGCCCGTTGCCATTGGAGATTACAAAGGCGAAGAACGCATGAACTACAACTCCAACAAGGATATGTGGTGTCTTGTAATCGAAGGTAAGGACTATGGCAGCGAAGAAGCTAACCTGAAGGTCCAGATGACCACCTTTGCACCCGACGGATTCGAATACCTGATCAAGGACAGGTATGAAGAATGTATTGCAAACCAGAAGTACTGGTACACAGACTTCCTGTTCGACGTAGGTATTCCCGCTGTTTCCGAGTATAAATCCATACTGCAGGAAAAATTCCAGGAATACTACACAGCATTGGTAATGTGCGATCCTTCAGAATTTGACGCTCTTTATGAGAAATACTGCAAGGAATACCTTGATGCAGGATTCCAGAAGATTATAGACCAGAAGAAAGAAGCCTACGAAAGAATGAAGAAGTAAAAAATATTAAAAAAAGAGCCGGTTTTTCAAACCGGCTTTTTTAATGTAAAGATTACATTCCTGAATAGGGAGCCATTATGGAATGTAACACGATTGTGAGGAGGATATATGCAAAACAAAACAAAGTAGCTAACCCATAACAACAATCACATTATGTTCACTGCCTTTTTCGGATACCGGCAGAATATTTCCGTCAATCTCCCTGCCGTCCATGATTACTTTCTTAACACCTTTGCATATATGATCAGGATTCTGAACCTCGATATTATACCTTGCCTCCCTGAATTCTCTTGTAACCTTGAATCCATCCCATGATGCGGGTATGCACGGATCTACCATAAGTCCGTCATACGCCGGCCTGATGCCGAGAATATACTGGGTTATCGCAACATAGTTCCAGGCTGCCGTACCGGTCAGCCAGGAGTTCTTTGCCTCGCCGAAGCGGACCGCATCCCTTCCGGCTATCATCTGCGAGTATACATACGGCTCTGTCCTGTGAATATCACTGATGTCTTCAATATATGCGGGCGCTATTTTTGCATATACTTCGAAGGCCCTGTCGCCGCGGCCTATTACTGTCTCAGCGATGGCAATCCAGGGATTGTTGTGGCAGAAAATCCCCGCATTCTCTTTATAACCGGGCGGATATGACGAAATCTCGCCCAGGTTCAGGTAGTATTCACTGTATGCCGGTGTCTGGAGTATTATTCCGTACTTTGTATCAAGCCTTTCCTTTACCGAATCAAGGGCTTTTTGGGCAAGACCTTCTTTAACGCCTATTCCGGCCATGACACAGAACCCCTGCGGCTCGATAAAGATTTGCCCTTCTTTGCATTCCCTGCTGCCTACTTTATTCCCGTAATGGTCGTAGGCCCTGAGGAACCATTCTCCGTCATAGCCATACTCAAGCACCGTCTCAGCCATTTTATCAATGTGCTTCTGTGCCTCCTGCGCCTCTTCGTTATATCCAAGCCTTCTGCAAAGCTCAACATACTCAGGTCCTATTGCCACAAACATGCCGGCTATGAACACCGATTCGGCAACCCTGCCGTCAATGAGCCCGCAGGTCTGGAAGGATTCATCGGGCTCGGTGGAGAAACAGTTCAGGTTAAGGCAGTCGTTCCAGTCTGCCCTTCCGATAAGCGGCAGGCCATGAGGCCCAAGGTTATTTATAACATGATAAAATGAACGCTTCAGGTGCTCAAAAAGCGTGTCCTTCTTATTCTCGTCACAGTCAAACGGAACCATTTCATTCAGAATATCAATATCCCCTGTTTCCTTGATATATTGGGCGGTTGCCAGGATAAGCCACAGCGGATCATCATTGAAACCGCTTCCTATATCGGAATTCCCTTTCTTTGTAAGTGGCTGGTACTGATGATATGCACTTCCGTCCTCAAGCTGCGTTGATGCTATATCTATAATTCTCTGCCTTGCCCTTTCTGGTACCTGGTGAACGAAACCGAGCAGGTCCTGGTTGGAATCCCTGAAACCCATTCCCCTGCCGATTCCTGACTCAAAATACGAAGCGCTCCTCGACATGTTGAACGTAACCATGCACTGGTACGGATTCCAGATATTCACCATGCGGTTCAGCCTTTCATCGTGGCTCTGCACCGTGTATTTTGAGCAAAGCCCTGTCCAGTAATCCCTGAGTTCGTTAAAAGCCTTTTCAACGCAGGAATCATCAATAAAGCGCTTCTGCATCTCTATTGCTCTTTTCTTGTTTATTACGCCTTTTCTCTCCCATTTCTCTTCATTCGGGTTTTCAACATAGCCTAATACGAAAATAAAGCTCTTCTGTTCCCCGGGTTTCAGGTTCATTTTTATGAAATGGGATGCTATCGGGGACCAGCCGCTGGCTATTGAATTTGAGGCCTTGCCTGCCGCAACATTCTGCGGGGAATCAAAGCCGTTGTAAAGGCCCAGAAAGGTCTCCCTGTCGGAGTCAAAACCGTCAATCGGGGAATTAACCCAGTAAAATGCGTAGTGGTTTCTTCTTTCCCTGTACTCTGTTTTATGGTAAATTGCCGTTCCTTCAACTTCAACCTCGCCGGTACTGAAGTTTCTCTGGAAGTTGGTCATATCATCCATTGCATTCCACAGGCAGAATTCAACGAATGAGAACAGTGATATTTCCTTCTCCTCATCGGTCTTATTCCTGATTACAACCTGGTTTACCTCCCCGTTGTAATCGAGGGGAACAAAGGACAGCTGGCTTGCTTCAATACCGTTGCGTTCGCCTGTGATGCGGGTATACCCGAGGCCATGCCTGCATTCATACCTGTCAAGTTTTCTCTTAACGGGCATCCACCCGGGTGTCCAGTAATCCCCGTTGTCGTATATGTAGAAATATCTTCCGCCGTTATCGACCGGCACATTGTTGTAGCGGTATCTTGTAACGCGCCTTAACCTTGCATCGCGGTAGAAACAGTAACCACCTGAAGTATTTGAGATAAGCGAAAAGAAATCCTGGCAGCCAAGGTAGTTAATCCACGGGTAAGGAGTTGTTGGAGTTGTAATTACATACTCCCTGTTTAGGTCATCAAAATAACCGAACTTCACAATAAATCCCCCTTTGTTCTGTGAACGCGCGTTTATTTGTTTTTATCAACAACCTGAGCGGTAATGCATCATTTCCGGCAGCAATTTTATTCCGGAACCCGGCCTTTTCCCATCCGGAACCCTGATGCATGGCGGCAGGCGCTTAATGCGGCCCTGCACAGCTGTCTCTTACGACCAGCTCAGTTTCAAGGTTAAATATATTTATATTGCCTGATGTAGCTCCTATCATTCTCAGAACCTCGTCCACAGCTTTCTGCGCCATTGAATAAAGCGGCACACGGACTGTTGTGAGTGCGGGTTTTACCAGCGAAGCAGGCATAATATCATCAAAACCTGTAATTGAAATATCTTCCGGTATGTTGAGCCTGCTGTTCTGCAATACTTCTATCGCCGACAAAGCCATGTCGTCATTGCAGCAAACCAGGGCTGTAGGGAGCTTTCCATGATTAACCAGTTTTAAAACTTCCTGCGCCGCCGTCTTCTTTATGAATTCTCCCTTCAGTACCCATTCTTCCATCGGGCTGAACCCGTATTCATCCAGTACTTCCCGGTAGGCTTCATACCGCACTCTTCCCGAGTATGTGTTCATTCTTCCGCTGAGTATTCCAATATCTCTGTGTCCAAGGCTTATCAGGTACTCAATTACTTTCCGTATACCTTCGTCATCTGTGCAGTTTATTACGGCCACCCTGCCTTTTTTTATCCTCTGTAAAATCTTCTCCGATGAATAGTCAATAACCGAAAAGGGATAACCCATGGCCGCAACATCTGCTATTACATCAATTTCCTTCTCGGTTCCTACAATAATTCCCGCATCGATTCTTCTTTCAACAAAAGCCTGCTTTATCTTTTCATAGTCCTTCACCGTGTATATGGAGTTAACCAAAACATATATACCGTTGGCGTTAGCCCTGTCAATAACCGCGTCAACAAACGGAGAAAAGTAATTGTTCCTGTATATGTGATTCTCATTTGTTCTTTCAGCTATACTTACGATAAAAAGACCTATTGTGTCTGTTTTTTTGCCTGCAAGAACCCTGGCCGAGTTATTGGGGTGGAAATGGTACCGCTCAATAACCTCCATAACTTTTTTACGGGTTTCTTCAGGTACATTCTTGTAATTATTGATAACTCTTGACACGGTGCTCCTGGAAACACCGGCAAGCCTTGCAATATCTTCACTTTTCATAAGAAAATCACCGTGAACGCGCGTTTACAATTCTATTATACATTTATTTCCCCGTAAAATCAATAATAAAATTGCAAGCGCATCTATCTTTCCCGGGCACTTGCATGATATCTTTCTCCTGCAATAACATATAAATGCTGAAGATATCGTGCAATGCGGAGGACTTTACAGCGGGACGCATTTTCAAAATCTTACGCAGGAAAATGGTACAAGCATACCGGCAGAAGGCCTGCCCGAACGGAGTATTGATTCGGGCAATAAAAAAAGTGCTTCTGGCGGGAAGCACAATAAATATGGAGCGGGTGATGGGAATCGAACCCACACAGTCAGCTTGGGAAGCTGATATTCTACCACTAAATTACACCCGCACTAAGATAAGTTTAGAATAATTTTATCACATTATTCAGGCATTGAGAAGTATAATCCGAAAAATTTTATCCTGTTAAACAGCAGCCTCATTTGAAAAAGTAAATTCCACCCCTTGAAGGCAAAGAGCGGAATTTAGTTTTGCAAAAACATATAAAAAGTTATAGTGGAATTAAGTTTTTCAAAAAGTTA
>Ga0134091_1002142_pt1 | contig 13988 bp, 9 predicted proteins | sample 2_5taG_FD_94451 | JGI IMG/M metagenome (GOLD analysis project Ga0134091, IMG submission 94451) | Switchgrass degrading microbial communities from high solid loading bioreactors in New Hampshire, USA - 2_5_20_6_A2 metaG | ecosystem: Engineered > Bioreactor > Semi-continuous > Anaerobic > Digestate...
AAAGGAATACCATAAATATTGAATTTATCTATAAATGAGTCTGCATCCAATGTAGAGACACCATATGTGGTGTCCGGAATTGATATATTTTTATACGGACGCCATATATAGCGTCCCTACAGAAGCAACGAATACGGTATTAAAGTAGGGGCGACCTGTGGTCGCCCGAAAGGAATACCATAAATATTGAATTTATCTATAAATGAATCTGCATCCAATGTAGGGACACCATATGTGGTGTCCGGAATTGATATATTTTTATACGGACGCCATGTATGGCATCCCTACAGAAGCAACGAATACAGTATTAACATTGGCAACTTAAATTGATGACATAGGAATGGACGTATATCTCCAAGATTTGGACTTGAAGGGTGGGTTGATATGGACAGTGCGCTTATTATTTCTTATTCTGAAAAAAGTGTGAGTTATTTGACGGAAGTTTTAACGGAAGCTGCTGTATCTAATATCACCACTGTTTCCAATGCAGGTGAGGCACGGCGGTTGCTGATTGAACAGGATTTTGATTTATGTATTATCAATGCGCCTTTGCCGGACGAATTCGGTGAAAAGCTTGCCTGCAATATTGCTGCAAAAGGGATTAGTGAAGTCATCTTGATTGTGAAAGCCGATCTTTATGAAGAAATTTCAGCAAAAACAGAGGATTTTGGTGTCATCACCATATCAAAACCCATCCATAAAACGTTTTTATGGAACGCAATAAAAATGGCCCAGGTATTCCATAAAAAAGTTCGAGCGGTGCAGAATGAAAACAAAAAACTTCTTCAAAAGATTGAAGATATCCGGATTATTGACCGGGCAAAATGCATTTTAATATCTCATCTTTCCATGAGTGAGCCCGAAGCGCATCGATATATTGAAAAACAGGCAATGGATATGCGTTTAACCCGCAGAAAAGTGGCGGAACAGATACTGAAAATTTATGAAAATTAAATGGTACAACAATTAGGGGGGATCAAAGTGGGGCAAAGAGCATATTTAATTTTGGAAAACGGAAAAGTGTTTCAAGGTTTTTCCTTTGGTGCAGACCAGGATGTAATAGGAGAAGTTGTTTTTACAACCGGAATGACGGGCTATCTTGAAACCTTAACCGATAAAAGCTATTACGGGCAAATCATTACTCAAACTTTCCCTCTTATCGGGAACTATGGTGTAATTCCCTCGGACTTTGAGGCTCCAACCGTTTCTGCTAAGGGATATATTGTAAAACATTGGTGTCAGGAACCCTCGAATTTTAGAAATGAGGGCACTCTTGACATTTTTTTAAAACAGCAACATATAACCGGACTATATGGAATTGATACCAGGGAATTGACAAAAATACTTCGTGAGCAGGGAACCATGAACGGACTTATTACAACCAACCTTCAACGTGTGGATATGGAAAAAATCAAGTCTTATCAGGTGGAAGAGGCGGTAGAAAGTGTGTCGGTAAAGGAAGAGGTGGTTGTCAATCCGGACGGCAGGTTTTCCGTTGTTCTTTTAGATTTCGGCTATAAGGAAAACATTTTAAGGGAACTGGTTAAAAGAAATTGCAAGGTCTGGATTTTGCCCTATAATACCGGGCCGGAAAGAATCAAAGAATTAAATCCGGACGGTATCATGCTGAGTAACGGGCCCGGTGATCCGGCCAAGAATATACAGGTCATAGAACATTTAAAGGAAATAACCAAGCTGGGAATTCCCATGTTCGGCATTTGTCTGGGGCATCAGTTGCTTGCCCTTTCCTTCGGGTTCCGAACCGAAAAATTGAAGTACGGTCATCGTGGAGCCAACCAACCGGCAAAGGATCTGTTTACCGGCAGGACTTATATTACCAGTCAGAATCACGGATATGCGGTGAGTATATCCAGCATTGATGAGGCAAAAGCGCAGCTTTGGTTTGTCAATGTAAACGATTCTACTTGCGAAGGACTGAAGTATAGACATGCCCCCATTTTTTCGGTACAATTCCATCCGGAAGGATGCGGAGGACCTCAGGATACGGGATATCTGTTTGATGAGTTTTTAAAGGAGGTTCACACTTATGCCGCGTAATCCGTCCATAAAAAAAGTGTTGGTAATTGGTTCGGGGCCCATTGTTATTGGGCAGGCCGCAGAGTTTGATTATGCCGGAACACAGGCTTTAAGGGTTTTGCGGGAGGAAGGAATTGAAATCGTTCTTGTCAATTCCAATCCTGCTACCATTATGACCGATCATTCCATGGCGGATAGAATTTATATTGAGCCGCTTACGTTGACGACCGTGAAGAGGATTATTGAAATGGAGAAGCCTGACAGTATCTTATCCGGACTTGGCGGACAGACGGGGCTTACTCTTTGTATGCAGTTGGCCAAAGACGGGTTTTTGGAAAAGCAGAATGTCCGTTTGCTGGGTTCTTCTCCCGAAACCATTGACAAAGCGGAGGACCGGCAACTGTTTAAAGAAACCATGGAGAGTATCGGGCAGCCGGTTATCCCTTCCATGATTGCCAATGATGTGAGGACGGCCCTGGACTTTGCAGAAGTCAACGGTTATCCTGTAATCATACGTCCGGCCTTTACTTTAGGCGGAACCGGCGGAGGGATTGCCAACAATGAGATGGAGTTGAAAGAGATTGCCGCCGTCGGCTTATCCGTGTCGCCCATTCATCAGATTCTTGTGGAACGCTCGGTTGCAGGTTGGAAGGAAATAGAGTTTGAGGTTATGCGGGATGGAATTGGCAATTGTATTGCCGTTTGTTCCATGGAAAATTTTGACCCGGTGGGTATTCACACCGGCGACAGTATTGTTATTGCCCCTGCGGTGACCTTGGCGGATAAGGAGTACCAGATGTTGCGGCGGGCGGCGCTGGACATTATTGAAGCGTTGGGTGTGGAAGGCGGCTGCAACTGCCAGTTTGCACTGGATCCTCATTCCATGGAATATGCAGTGATTGAAGTGAATCCGCGTGTTTCACGTTCCTCCGCATTGGCATCAAAAGCAACCGGATATCCCATTGCCAAGGTGGCTACCAAAATTGCCATAGGTTACACCCTGGATGAAATTCCAAATGAGGTTACAGGGAAAACCTTTGCCGCTTTTGAGCCAACCCTTGACTATGTGGCGGTCAAATTCCCGAAATGGCCCTTTGATAAATTTGTTTATGCAAAAAGAGAGCTGGGGACGCAGATGCAGGCGACCGGGGAAGTAATGGCCATTGCGGATACTTTTGAGGAAGCGATTTTAAAGGCAGTACGAGGGGCGGAAATCGGACTTCAGGACTTAAATTTGCCTAAGCTGAAAGCATACTCTGATAATGAGATTTTCAATTTATTGTATAAAGCCACCGATGAACGGCTGTTTGTGGTATATGAAGCCATAAAACGGGGAATTTCCATTGATACCATTCATGAGATTACGAAAATTGACCGTTGGTTTTTATATAAGCTGTCGAAAATTAAGGAAGGCAAAAAGGATACCGGATTTATCTATAAAATGGTGGATACCTGCGGTGGAGAATTTGAGGCAACAACCCCCTATTTTTATTCCATTCGCGGGAAAGGTGAAAATGAAGCGCTGCCTTTTATAGAAAAGAGTACCAAACAGCGGATTGTTGTTTTGGGAAGCGGCCCCATCCGGATCGGGCAAGGAATTGAGTTCGACTATTCTTCGGTACATTGTGTACAGACGCTGAAAAAGATGGGATATGAAGTGATTGTTATAAATAACAATCCCGAAACGGTTTCTACCGATTTTGATATTGCGGATCGTCTTTATTTTGAGCCTCTTTGTGTGAAAGAAGTGATGAGCATTATTGAAATCGAAAAACCCATCGGTGTCATTGTGGCTTTTGGCGGCGGAACGGCCATCAAACTTACCAAAAAACTGTATGAGCGTGGCGTGAATATTTTGGGTACATCTGCCGACAGCATTGATATTTGTGAGGATAGGGAGAGGTTTGACCGGCTTCTTTCTGATTTGAACATTGCCCGACCCAAAGGTTTTTGCGTGATGACAACGGAAGAAGCATTGGCTGCAGCCAGGGAATTGGGTTATCCGGTTCTTTTGCGTCCTTCTTATGTGTTGGGCGGTCAAAATATGATTATTGCTTTTTCCGATGACGATGTGACAGAGTATATGGGCATTATTTTAAGACAAAAACAGGAGAACCCCGTGCTGATTGATAAATATTTAAGCGGAAGGGAAATTGAGGTAGATGCCATCTGCGACGGTGAAAAGGTATTGATTCCCGGTATTATGGAGCATATCGAACGCACAGGGATTCATTCAGGGGACAGCATTGCGGTATATCCGGCCGTGCATATTGACGATCGTATGGCAGAGAAAATATTCATGGAAACGGAAAAAATTTGTTTGGCTTTGAAGGTGAAAGGTCTGATTAATATTCAGTATGTTGTCTGCGGAGAACAGCTTTATGTAATTGAAGTGAATCCAAGGGCTTCCCGGACGGTACCCTACCTTAGCAAGGTTACGGGTGTTCCTATGTGCGAGCTTGCGACTAAAACCAGTTTGGGAGAAAAGCTTGAAAATTTGGGATACGGCACGGGAATTTATAGGGTGCCGCCTTATACTGCGGTGAAAGTGCCGGTGTTTTCTTTTGAAAAGCTGACCGATGTGGATACCCATTTAGGACCGGAAATGAAGTCCACCGGTGAGGTTCTGGGCATAGGAAAGAACTTAAAAGAAGCTTTATATAAAGGTTTGTTGGCAGCGGGTTATAAAATGGATGTAAAAGGCGGTGTGTTTATTACCGTCCGTGACAGCGATAAGGGGGAAATTGCAGATATCGCCAAAAAGTTCGCAAGTGCAGGGTTTTCGCTGTTTGCCACAAAAGGAACCGCCAAAGTATTGCAAGAAGCAGGGCTTCATCCTACTGTAGTAGGTAAAATTCATGAATGTGGGGATAATTATCCTATGAATTCCATGGCGCTTTTGGAAAGCGGCAAGGTTTCCTATATTATTTCCACATCAGAAAAAGGCCGTGACCCTGCAGCGGATGACGTGAAAATTCGCAGGAAAGCCTGTTCTTTAGGCATACCGACGCTAACTTCCATTGATACGGCCAATGCTCTTGCAGAAAGCATTTTAAGCCGTTACAGCCAGATTAATACGGAACTTGTGAATATTAATGAAATGAGGAGTGAAAGGATGAGACTGGAATTCATTAAAATGCAAGGCTGTGGAAATGATTATATATACATTGATTGTTTTAATCGTGAAATCAACTGTCCTGAAAGTTTGTCGGCGGTTTTGTCGGATCGTCATTTTGGTGTGGGCGGTGACGGTGTGGTTTTAATTTGTAAAAGCGATACCTGTGATGCCAAGATGAGAATGTTTAATCTGGACGGCAGTGAAGGAAAGATGTGCGGAAATGCCATCCGCTGTGTGGCAAAATATTTGTATGACAATAATATCGCCAGAAAAGAGATCATTACCATTGAAACCCTAAGTGGTGTGAAGACCGTGAAAGTAAATACCCAAAACGGCTTGGTGTCTTCTGTTACGGTGGATATGGGAAAGGCGGAATTCCGTCCTGATAAAATTCCCGTAAAGTTAGACGGGGAACAAGTCATTAACAGACCGGTGAATGTAGGAGGGCAAGAATACAAGATCACCTGCGTTTCCATGGGCAATCCCCATGCAGTGGTATTTTGTGACGAAGTGGACGGATTGAATTTGGCTGAAATAGGGCCGTTGTTTGAACATCATGAGTTATTTCCGGAGCGTGTGAATACGGAATTTATCAAAGTGATTGATAAAAATACCCTCAAAATGCGTGTATGGGAGAGGGGAAGCGGTGAAACCCTGGCCTGCGGTACAGGAGCCTGCGCCGCTGTAGCTGCCGCCGTATTAAACGGTTATTGCAACAAAGGTGAAGATGTTCGTGTGTTGCTCTTAGGCGGGGAGCTCATCATCAATTTTACCGACGAAACCGTTACCATGACCGGTGATTGTGTGAAGGTATTTGAGGGTGTTATTGAGGTGTGAAAAATTTTGATACCTGTTCATATATTCCTAAATTGGTATTCTTCGTGCACAGACTCATCGGCTTGTCAAATATCCATTTAGGCCGCAGCAACGCAACGTCCATGTTGCGGGTGCTGCTAAAAATACCGTCCGTGGCATTTTTGCCTAAATGTCTATTTGCCTTCACCGTGACTCTGTAGCACTCAGAATAAAAGAATTTATCCATATATGAACAGGTATCCATCTAAACGTAGGGGCGACCTGTGGTCGCCCGCAGTATAATTCAATAAGATGGAGGTTGTATCATGAATATTAATCAAAATTATAAAAATTTAAAGGAAAGCTATTTATTTTCCACCATTGCAAAAAAGGTTAATGAATATAAAAATCAAAATCCTGACGCCGATGTGATTCGGTTAGGCATAGGGGATGTCACTTTACCTTTGGTTCCGGCAGTAATATCGGCAATGCAGAAAGCCGTATCGGAAATGGGGGATGCCTCTACCTTTAGGGGGTATGGAGAAGAACAAGGGTATCTTTTTCTACGGCAGGCGGTTTGCGGGTATTATGCAAGAAAAAATGTAAAACTTTCCGAGACCGAAGTGTTTATCAGCGACGGTGCTAAAAGTGATATTGCCAATATATTGGATATTTTTGATGTGAACAATACGGTTCTAATTCCTGACCCGGTTTATCCCGTATATGTGGATACCAATATTATGGCAGGAAGAGAAATAAAATTTATAAACGGTAATACCGAGAACAATTTTTTACCGTTGCCGGACGAGAATACAAAAGCGGATATTGTATATCTTTGTTCACCGAATAATCCCACAGGAGCCGTTTATAATAAAGAGCAATTGAAAATTTGGGTAGATTGGGCAATTAAGAATGATGCGGTAATATTGTTTGACAGTGCTTATGAGGCGTTTATCAGCGACAGTGAACTGCCCACAAGCATTTATGAAATTGAAGGAGCCATGCAGTGTGCCATTGAATTTTGTTCCCTTTCTAAAACAGCCGGATTTACAGGTACCCGCTGCGGCTATACCGTAGTACCATATCAGCTTGTAAGAGGAGGCATGGAACTCAATAAGCTTTGGCTGCGGAGACAAACTACCAAGTTTAACGGAGTGCCTTATATTGTTCAACGGGGAGCCGAGGCGGTGTTTACTGAACAAGGGTTGACGCAGATTCGGGAAAATATCAAGTATTACCTTGAAAATGCCCGTATTATAGCAGATACCCTGACAAAACTGGGGATTTGGTTTACCGGAGGGGAAAATTCTCCTTATATTTGGCTTCAATGCCCCAACGGCTTGTCATCCTGGGAGTTTTTTGATGTGCTCTTAAAAGAATATGGTATTGTAGGGACACCGGGTGTAGGTTTCGGGGCAAACGGGGAAGGATTTTTCCGACTAACGGCCTTTGGTAGCCGGCAGGATGTCGTCAGGGCAATGGAAAGGATAGAGAAAGGGACGGGGTAATTATTAATACAAATAATTATTCCGTTCCTAAAATATTTTACGGCTCTAAATGCCGATTGTGACACAGGTCTTGGTGGGCTTTGAGGTGCCACAGGTCCAGGGATAAAAATGATATATCAATTGCCGTCTTTCTATATAGGATATTTTACTATATAATATGATTAGTCTGGGATAATGACAACATCAATGGAATGGATAAAAGCGCATTAAAGGAGGGAAGTGATGCAAGTAGGTTTGATGCAAATAAAGCTTTATGCACCGTTCATACATTCTCTGAAAGAAAAGAGAATGATCGTGAAAAGTTTAGTCACGAAAATCAAAAATAAGTTTAATGTTTCTGTTTCCGAGGTTGATGAGCAGGACATACATCAAATAATTGTTATTGCAATGGCTCATGTATTTGCAGATGGAATGAATATTGACAAGGTATGGGATAATATTTTAAACTTTATTGAAGAAAGTACCGAAGCAGAAATAATAAATGTTATACGTGAGCTGAGATGAGTTTATGGAATATGATGTAAGATGATTAAATATTACATAGGAGATGACAATATGAGAGCAGTCGTTCAAAGAGTTAGCCAATCCAAAGTGACGGTTGATGATCATGTGGTAGGAGAAATTTCAAAAGGGCTTATGGTTTTGCTCGGGATAAGCAATGCCGATACTACAAAGGATGCGGATTATTTGGCGGATAAAATAATGAAGTTGAGAATATTTGAAGATGAGGCCGGAAAAATGAATCTTTCCATAAAAGATGTGGATGGGGAACTGCTTGTGGTTTCACAATTTACATTGTATGGCGATTGCAAACGAGGAACAAGGCCCAGCTTTTCCAATGCAGCGCCTGGAGATGTTGCGGAAAAGCTATATAACTATTTTGTGAGCAAATGCAGGGAATCCGGGGTAAAGAAAGTACAAACCGGCTGTTTTGGAGCCCATATGATATTAGACATTACCAATGACGGACCGGTTACCATTTTGATGGACAGTGAAAAAATCATATAAATCAAAGACGGAGGGAGTTATATGATAAAAGAGCTTATTTTAAAGAACAGAACATGCAGAAGGTTTTATGAGGATGTAAAGATTGAACGGGATGTGCTGGAGGAATTGATTGATCTTGCAAGGCTGTCTTCGTCAGGCGGCAATCTACAGCCGCTAAAATATATCATTTCCAATGAACCGGAAAAAAATAATTTGATTTTCAAACACCTCAAGTGGGCTGCGTATTTTACGGATTGGGACGGCCCTTGCGAAGGGGAAAGACCTACAGCGTATATCATTATGTGCAGGGATAACGATATCAGTAAAAATTGTTTATGGGACCATGGCCTTGCGTGCCAGAGCATTCTCTTAGGTGCATGTGAAAAGGGTCTTGGTGGCTGTATGTTCGGTTCGGTTGATAGAGAAGGTTTAAGAAAATCTCTGAATATCCCTGAAAAATATGAAATCTTATTGGTGATTGCATTGGGCAAGCCGAAAGAACAAGTGGTATTAGAGGAATTGGGGCAGGATGGAAGTGTTAAATATTGGAGAGATGAAAACGGGGTACATCATGTTCCAAAGAGGAGTTTGAAGGAGATTATATTGGATTTGTAATACAGGGTGGGTTTACCTACCCTGTATTTATATTTATCGGATTTTTTTACTCTTAATGTTTATCCGGAATATAGTAAAATAGCAAAAAACTAATTTACATTTTCATACAAATTGTAATATAATGTGCAATATAAGAATTACAATAAATTACATTGCTGGAGGAGACATAAGATGAATTGTAAATTATGCATTCAAAGGTCACTTGTCTTTTTGGCTATGGTGTTGTTGTTTACCTTTCTTTTTTCTGTTTATTCCGCCAATGCTCAAGGGGGAATGAGGCAGAATTTGTTTATTATACGCAGCAGCTTTGCGAAGGCAATGCTGTTTATGATATTGCGTATAACGGAGATTATTATGTTGCCGTCGGCGGAAATGAAAACGGCGGAGTTATTGTTATTTCAAGAGATCGGACAAACTGGTAGGTTATTTCTGCCGAAAAAGCCTTGTCAGGCGTCGTGTGGGGAAATGAACTTTTTATTGCAGTTGGGAAAGACGGTTTTGTTTTAACGTCGGTAGATGGAAGTTCATGGGACAAAAAACAAATAGAATCGGGAATAGCATTATATGATATTATATGGAATAATCAGTTGTTTGTTGCCGTGGGTGAAGGTTGTATCTATACATCCACAAATGGACAGCAGTGGACCAAGGTATATGAAGATAGTGAGAGTATCATCAAGAAAGTTCATTGGAACGGCAAACAGTTTGTTGCTGTGGGAAATAAAGTAATCGTATCAACGGACGGCAGTAATTGGAACAGCACGGATACTTCATATGAAATGAACGATATCACCTGGGGAAATCAACGATATATTGCAGTTGGTCCTGAAGGAGGTACTTATTTTTCCTATGACGGGATGGGATGGATATCTGTACCGAATGTTGTGAAACAACGTTTGAACACGGTTACATACGTCAATCATGTGTTTATTGCGGCTGGAGATGACGGTACCGTTATTACTTCAACGGACGGTTTGAAATGGCATATCAAAGACAGTCCGGTTAAAGTAACGTTTCATAAGGTAAATTGGATACTGGATACGTATTTTGGACTGGATGACCGAGGGAATTTAACTTTATTCTCATGCCCGTATACAGTGGATCCTGTTTCTGTAAGAGTAGGCCAGTTACTTGCAAATAAAGATGAAATGATTACCGGTGGGGAAAAGATTACAGCAACGACCTATATACATAATCACACAGACGTTTCCAAATCATTCACGGCGGTGTTGGGGTTGTTTAACCAGCAAAACAGGCTTGTGAATGCCAAGGTGGAAGTTTTTGAGGTACCGGCAGGCAGCAGTACATCCGTTATGATGGATATGGATATTCCTTTCTCAGGGAATTCAAGTTATTATGCACAGTTTATGATATGGGACGAGATTCGCAGCGGAAAACCGTTAACATACAAGGTGTCAACATTGAAACATAAGGAATATGAAGACATAGCAGTAAATATTGATGAAAATCATGAAAATGTTTATAAGGTAAAAGGAATTATAACGGATAACTTTTTATTGAATATAGATAAGACGGAGAGGGAAATAGCCATCCAATTGGATCCTTCTGTTCCATGCGATCAAGTGGCAGGACTTACGGAAATTAGCGCAAAGGTTGGAGGTACCAATGCTGATTTGATGATCGGATATTATGTAGAGGCTTATGTTTTGGAAAGCAACAGTGAAAGGTATCTGCTATGGGCATCTCCTGAACCTTCTAAAAACAAAAAAACCATTCTATACTTTGCCGATATTGATCAATATCTAATGGATGATAATAAGTTATTATACCGATTGGATAATGGAACTGGAGGAGAAGAAACCCGAGAGCTTATTTTAGATCCCAATTTGATTGTGGTCTTTAATGGGGTAAAGGATGGTGGCAAAGATGTTTTAAGATATTATATCAATCGTTATGGAGAAGATAATCAGTCTCCCATTGTTTTTATAGACAATGATTCGGATAATGTTTATGAGTATGTTTCCATTACTGAATATTACTATGTTGTCATCGACGAGGTAGTGGAGGGAAATGTGCTTGCAAAAAGCTCCAGAGGGATTTATTTCAATAATTTTTCTAAATATAGTTTGTTTTATAATGGAACTCTTATAGAGCCAAGTGATTTGAAGAAGAATGATGTTCTTTCAATAGCACTGTATGACCAAGGAATTGGGGAGTATATGTATGCATTTGTAACAAGAAACCATGTGGTTGGTGTTGTTACAGATTTGGATTATAATTGGGCAAACCCTCTTAAAAAATGTACGGTGGACGGAAAAGATTATGAGTTTTCTTACTTTTATGAAGGTGATACAATTAATAATAATATGATTGGACGTACTGTTATGTTGTATCTTGACATAGAAGGGAAAGTGGTTTTTTTAGAAAAAATTCGTACGGACAAATATGCAATGCTCTATGATGCTAACCGAGTGGAAGGAACAAATGAAGTTGAATTTACGCTGTTCACTGCAGAAGGGGAATGGGTAACTTATACGGCTGCCGATACCATTAAGATTTGCGGAGAAAGCATATCTTCCGGTGGAAATATATCATATAATAATGCTGAAGGGACGCAACTATCTATACCATCCGACGGCAATGAATCCAAAATAGTAAAAAGGCAGCTTGTGACCTACGAATTGGATACGTCCAATAAGCTGAAAGCTCTTAATTTTGCTCAGGAATATAGTTATGATGATGTATTTAGGGTAAGTGATTATGTGGAGACTGGTTTATATATAAACCGTAGTCGTCGATTAGGTAGATACCACATAGCTGAAAATACAGTCATGTTTAATGTGAATGGAAACGGAGAAAAGCAGGAAGACTATAGTGTGATAACCCCTGAATGGTTTGTGGACGGCGAAGAATACTCAGCAACTGTTTATGATGCTTCTTTTGATAATGTAGCCGGAGCTATAGTAACTAAGAACTTACCTGAGCCTGTTTGGGAAGAGCCGGAGACCGTTACTGATTATGCCATATTATATGATGTGAATAGGAATGCTGAAAAAGAAGATATTATAGAATTTGAATTACTTACAGCGAATGACGGATGGTGGTTACTTCAAACGAAAGATATAATTACAATTGAAGGCTGTACAAAGGCGGACAATGGTGATATTGTAAAATTTACCTCCGATCTTAATCCAAGCTATGGAGTTTCCTATACGGATGCAAGTGGTGAGATTCAGCTTCGTATTCCTGTTGCTAATTTATCTGAAAAGATTGTGAAAGATCAGCTTGTTAAGATTGAATATACAACCGACGGCGTGCTGAACAAAATTGTATTTCCGTTTGTAGGGAAAACGGAGAATGAGTTTTCTTTGGATGTACCGGAAACCCGTTTGGTATATTCACAAGAATCCAATCAATTTGGAGACTATATTATAACAGACAATACTATCATATTTGATGTCAGCAGTTTAGGAAGTTACTCTATTATAGATAGAAATACTTTGGTTGATAACGAAACCTATTTGGTAAGCTTTTATGATACAAATGAATCCAATGAAGTAAAGGTTATGGTTACAAAAAATGCTGCAGTAAGAGGGATAACGGAAAATGCTCCGTTCTTCGTGATAAGCAGCGTGTCAGAGTCAAGAGATGAAAATGGTAATAGATGTTTTATCTTTAGAGGTTTGCAAGAGGGAAATTCTGTAACTTTATCGGTGCCTGAAAATGTATCTATAACCAGGCTGAAAGAAGCAGATAACATACTTGTAGATGAGGAATGGAATCTTTCTCCTGATGAAATCAAAGGGATGGTTAATTATGTCATTCAGTATAGCTTGAATACAGTCAATGAAGTGGATAACATAAGAGTTGTTTATGCACCGGGAGAAGATTTCTATTCAAAGGCATTTACAAAAGATGTTAATAAAAAGCAATCTGATTTGGTAATAATTTATGGTTTGGTAACGGATAAACGTAGTGGCAGATTGGAAATTAGTGAATTAGATAGTTCTTATGAGATAAATGCGGTAAACGTAACAGGTGCTACATTTACAATGATTAACTTTAATTATAATAATCCTGTAAGAAAGAGCTCCCTCAATGACATTGTGGTTGATAGTTCACTTGTATTAGTAAGAGAATATGATGGTGCAGTAAAAGAGGTTATCATTTTGAATGGAGTTAATCGTTAAGTATAAAGTGCGGACTTTTGTGTAATGTTGTCAACTTAATCTACCAATATTTATTGATTTTACGGGCGATTCTTGAATCGCCCCTACATACAAATACGGATTTATTCCAATCTCACACATTGACCGCTGGGAATAACCATATCTTTTCCGCTATGATTGATGTATATATCACACGCGGAAGGATTTTTGATAATACGGGTATTCACACTGTATTCAAGCCGGTTAAAGGCTTCTATGTATTGGAAAATTTCGATATTGGTAGCATACCATACATCTTCCCGGTAGCTTACTTTTTCAAAAAATTCTTCGATGACATGCCAATTGTTATCCTTTTCAAATTCATAGGAATGTCCCCATAAATAAAACAGATAAGGGTGTTTCAAAGGAGTGTTGTCTATGAACTCATCAGCCAATTCCATCAGTCTTGGGTTATTATGATGGCAAGTGGCAGGCAGCCTTAACAAATCATCCGGAATATCAAAGCATTCGGTGGATTTAGTGGTCCTGGCATAGACAATGTCAGCCATCTTTAAGGCTTCTACTACAACATCATTATATGTGCCGAAAGGATAAGCCATTCCACGGACAATAACACCAAACATTTCTTCCAGTCTTTTTCTGTCTTCCAATACCTCGTTTAAAACTGCGGCAACAGGCAGGCTTTCCAAATGTGGATGGGTAAGGGTATGGACGGCAATTTCTTGTCCGGAATCCTTAAAAAGTTCAAAAATGGCTTTTGTGGTCATACGTCTGTGAATCTGTCCTTTAGGATACATG
>Ga0134091_1002152_pt1 | contig 13928 bp, 16 predicted proteins | sample 2_5taG_FD_94451 | JGI IMG/M metagenome (GOLD analysis project Ga0134091, IMG submission 94451) | Switchgrass degrading microbial communities from high solid loading bioreactors in New Hampshire, USA - 2_5_20_6_A2 metaG | ecosystem: Engineered > Bioreactor > Semi-continuous > Anaerobic >...
CTCTTAATGCAAAAGAGTAAAAAAACGTGTTTCTGTGATTTAATTTACCTGTCACAGCCATATCGCTTCGCTTAATACATTCCGGCCTTTCAAATCCTCAACACACACCATTTTTACGAGATGCCATGCACGTTCTTCATCGTCAAGTTCCTGCAGTCCGGTTGCCTCTTTCGATTTATTTATACGTTCAATTATCCTGCCAATGGCATCTATCTTGTTTTCGGCAGCAGCAATAACATCCTGCCATGCCAAGCGTTTCCGGAAAAGTGCAGCTATAAGCTCACTGTTGTTTACCCCTCCCGATATTATATTCTTAATTTCAGACAAAGAAAAACCAAGTGCTTTAAGCTCAAGCAAAGCAGCCAGTGTCTGAACCTGGTCAGCTGTATAATATCGGTATCCTGTGTCAGGATCTATTTTTGCAGGAACTATGATACCTTTTTTCTCATATATGCGTATAGCCTTTACCGATACATTAAAAAAAGCAGCAATTTGGCCTATTCTCATCAAATTCTCTTCCATTTTCATTCCTCCGGCGTTATGTCCATTGTTTCATTTATGTGCTTTACACCCGCCAGTGCAGTTTTTATATTAGTCAGGCTGTTTATAAGCATCATGGAACCTTTCAGCAGGCCTTCCCTATACTGAAAAACTGCAGTAAGATCGCCGAATGTCATAGTTCCTGAAGCCATCCACCGCCCGCCAGCCAGCAGAATAACAAGATAACCGTACAGGCCCATCAGCGGCAGCAATCCGTTTCCTATTGCCTTTCGGTGATGTATTTTCATGTTCGCTTTTCTGAGGTCAAGGCTGCTTTTTTCAAAACGCCTTAATAAAAACTCCTGTGCGCCATAAAGGATGGCTGTATCTGCACAAGTCATAAGTGCATTCAAATCAGTGGTGTTCCTAGCGGTTATTTCCTGCACATTAATTGCATGCCCGATCATTGGTTTTGCTATATAAAACTGACTAATCAGTATATGCGGGATGACGAACACTATAATCAGCCCGAAAATATCCGGATTAAGCAGTGCAAGAATAATGGAACACACACAAATATTAACAGTTGCCACAACTGCATGCGGCACGTGCAAAGGTTGGTTCAACAATGCCGTTGCCGCCTGAACATCACTGTTAAGCCGTGTTATCCATTCACCGGATGGCCTTGCTTCAATCTGCTGCAAAGATAAGCAGGATATATGCCGAACAATTTCCGGCGTATTTTCCCCACCCATTTTGTAACATAGGCGGCGTATAATGTCCACACAGTTCCATTATATAGAAAAAGTATCAAACTTCCAATACCAAACAAAAAGCAAACGTTAAATAATTGATCTTGATTTCTCATATTTATCGCTCTGAAAGCAAACTGCAAAAAGCCTGCATGAATAACCGTATGCAAAGCGTCGAACGGACAACGAAGTATTGTCAGGATAACGAAGGTCCTTACCCCACCTGCCATTTTAAATATTTTCTGTATGTCCTTTATACTAATCATTGTAAAGCCGGCCTCCTTCCAGCCGGTATATGCGGCGGCATCCCGACAAATCCTCAGGCCGGTGGCTTACTCTCACAACGGTCTTTCCTTTTGTAAGACATTCAAGTGCGGATAAAACAGCTTTGCTTGTATCGCCATCAAGCGCACTTGTAGCTTCATCCAGCAAAACAACCGGTGCGTTTTTCGCTATCGCGCGGGCAATGGCTATACGTTGCGCCTGCCCGCCGGACACCTTTCCGCCCCGTTCCCCGACAAATGTGTCAATCCCGTCGGGCAATGAAGATATCCATTCGGAAAGCTGGGCTGCATCACATGCTTGCCTGATTGTTTCATCGCTCATAGGATGCCCGCAGGTTATATTGTCTTTAATACTCGCCGGGAAAAGCATTATGCCCTGCATAACCATTGCCACGTTTTTGCGTATATCCTCCGGCCTGCGCGCCCCGCAAACTTCAATAATGCCATTTTGAGCTGAATACAGACCCGCCAGCAGCTTTAGCAATGTACTTTTTCCGCAGCCGCTCACTCCAACAATCCCAATATTTTCGCCGTTTTTGACATTTAAACTGATATCTTTCAGGATCTGCTTATCACCATATGCAAAAGACAAGTTTTCAATATGAATACTCATTCCATCACCTCCCGCGTATTGATACAAGCGGTTCTATTCTTTTCATATCTGCCGAGAACCTCCGGAGCATCGCAATTCGCCCCGGCATGTTCATCATCACGCCTGATACATTACCCGAAAGGTTGATGAAAATATATAATGTGCCAATGGCTGTTGACCCATCAATGACCTGAGTACCGCCAATGAGGACAAGCAATAACAGAGGTATGCATGACAATAAAGCTGACAGCGACATAAGTTTGGCTCTTCTGCTTTCTTCCGATATACTGGCACTTTCCCATTGCTCCAGTGCTGTATTGTACTGATTCCGAATAAGCAGGTTTGCATCAAACATCGAAATATTGTAATCAGTGTATCTGCAAAACCGTTCATTTCGGCATTCGCCTGCTGCCTTATCTGAACTGCTTTACCAATGACTCTGCTTGAGCAAACCGTATACCATATGATAATTACGGTTGGAATATTGGCAAAAAGCGTCAACTTAGGATTGAGCCAGAGCATCCATGACAACGTGGCAATAAATTTTACCAGATCATCAATAAAAGTAAACAGGTTTGTACGGATAAAGCCGGATACATCGCCTATTTCATTTTGAAGTCTTGAAACCTGTTCTCCGGCATTAAGGTTTTCAATTTCATCCAAAGACAGATCTGAAAAATACACTGCATATCCCATTCGCAAATCGTGCGCCATTGTTTCACATGTCCAGCCTGAGCATATGCTGAGTAAATATGACAGTCCAACGCTGATAAGGATTGTAACCACGGCCAGAATTATTGTTCCTGCGGGTACCACATTATTTGCATTGATTGTGTTGATAATCCTGCCAAGCTGTGCATTCCACCATAAAGATACTGCGATTGCGGATATGTTGATACAGACGGTCAGTACGACCAACTTAATATGCTTGCATAACAGTTTTTTGAGTAAAGCCATATCTCTGCCCCCTTTGAGTAAAAGTGTAAACTATACCCCAGGGGCAGAGTCAATAAGTAGCGGATTATCATTTGAATACATCTGGGCTTCTTCCCGTAAGCTTGCAATAATAAATCCTTTCCTAACAGGGAATCTTGATATGCCGTTATGGCAAAAGCAGAAAGCAGAATGAATACCTCGCATATTAAGCTTTTAACATCAAGATATTTGACATTTACTCGTCATATGCTGACAATGCAACAGGTAAAGCACCAATCACCTGGTTTCCGGCAGCAGGAAGGCCAACCAGAATTGAGCTGATAATTTCTTCCCTTGTTGCTCCATATGCTTTGGCCATTTTTGTATGAAACGGTATTCCGCTTAAAAGCCGCATAGCTGACAATACTGCCAGATATGCGAGTTCTTTGGTTTTCTTATCAAGCTTGCTGGCCTTATCCAGTTTCTGAACGGTTTCCATCCAGATTTTTTGATATTCCGGCGTTTCAGAAGCAAATACTTCAAATGCATTGCTTACCTGCATCATTACTCCTCCTTATAAACTTTTATAAAATTCCTTCAGTTCACGCTTTGTGCTTTCGGGCAATAAACTGTCCTTAATGCCGTCTATTGCTCCCTGCAGACCGTAAAGCATATGCAGGCATGCTCCCGGATCGATCACCCTTATCCGGATAAATGCTTCCTTGCTGCCTGTTTCTCTCAATTGCTCTTCGGTAAAAATCCCGATTTCATTAAGATTTTTCTCCAGGACCTTGCCTACATTAGGAAGTTTCATTAATTCTCCCATATACGACCCTTCTTTCAATCAAAATATTCCTTCCATGCCGGTAATTTGCGCATCATATCTTCGGCTATTTTTCTGGCAGCATTTTCATCAAATCCCTGCGTCCTTACTATAAATCTTGTAAGGTTCTCTTTCTTTTCCTCAAAGGACTGCATTTCCCCGTCGGGACGCGAACAATGAACACAATAATCCTTACCGGGATCGTTTGCCGCGAAATCAGAAATATCCTCCATTGGCATACCGCACGCAATACATTTTTTCATTAATATACCTCGCTTTCATTTTTAATTAATTTCAGGTAAGCGGATATTAATTCCGGGCCATATCTTTTTATAACCGACTCATTTGAGTCTGAAAAGAAATCCTTATTCATAAGGTAATAATGAACCAGGCCAAGCCATGTGTTAAACAAAATATGGGTCGGGAGCTTTTTGACTGTTCCCTTTTCAATCTCGTGTTCGATGACACTGCTGAAATGAAAGGCTGCAGTGGATTGAATCATTGCAAAAGCATTTTTCGCTTCATCAGGCAATCTGTCCCTTTCTGAAATAAACCTGGAATAAAATGCTTCGTATTCTTCCAGGACCTTCAAATGCTCTTTCAACAGATTCTCAACACTGTCACATTTTTTTGCCAGTACATGAAGACTTGTCCCTATTTTATCTCCGAAGTCTGACAGTAAACTGTTTAACAGATCATTCATGGTTGGAAAGTGGGCAAAAATTGAACCATGCGAGACTCCGGCTTCTGCCGCGATAACACTTGACGGGACTGAAAAACCTTTTTCAGAGAAAACTCTGTAAGCTGTATCAATGATTTTTTTACGGGTATTCTGTTTTTGAATCTGCCTTGAAGAAATTTTCATAATTGACTCTCCACTCATTGAGTATATACTAATTATAAATATATTATGTATTGCTGTCAAGTTTAGAATTTCCATATAAAAAAGCCGTTCCCCCAGAACCGTTCTGCCATGAAGGACGGTACGATAAAACACAGGGTGCTTCAAGTGAAGCACCCTATTTGTTATTATTACTTGTTTGCCAGATATTCTGCCGGTAGTCCATATGGCTCTTGCTGATTTTTAATAAACCAGTTTATTTTCAGCGATTTTTCCGAATCTCGCCTGACTACAGGCATTTGATGAAATCAACATTATCATAACCTAAGCAGTTATTCCCATAAATGTTCATATCGCACTTTTTTAATCTCTTGTACGGCTTCGCATGTACAGGACATTAAAGGACTGCGCCAAGGAGTTGCAATATATGCCCCCCGGATTTAATTCCCGGGGGCTTTTAAGTCCTCCTTCAATCCGTTTATAATTTCCTCAATTAAGTTATAGTCTATTACATAACCATATTTGTTATCTTTTCTGTCAATCTTTATTATCTTGGACTGTAATAAATTGTTTATATGATATGATATGGTTGCACTGGACACACCTAATGCCTCGGCTATTTCTTTTGTAGAAGTTATTCCGGAGGCTATTAGCCTTACCACTTCGTATCTTGTCCTGTCCCCAAGATTTTTAAAAATCTTCACTCTCTCGTTGATTTTATTTTCATTTATTTCCTTCATTCGCCTGAAGGCTTCTTCCATCATCAATCCCCAGGCAATGTAATTATGTTCGCCTGTTCCCGATATGGTAACAGCAAATTGCATAACAGCAGAAATTAATATACGGTTTTCGCCATTATTCAAAACCTTTGAATCCAATGTAGAATATGTTATTTCTTCCAATCCCTTCGAGCCGTTTTTATTTAAAAAATCGGCTAAATACTGGCCGTACCTGTTTACCTCTTCCTCATATAAACCATAGAACTCTTTGAATATGGGCTGTATTTTTTGCATTAACTCTGCATACATTTTCATATACTTAACAGGTTCTTCAATGATCAAAAACATGGTCCATTTTGAAGATGCATCAACAGGCCAATCCTTTATAAGAGAAATAAGCTCCCCTTTATTTAAACTAAGGGATTCAGCCCTGCTTATAAGCTCTTCTGAATATTCATGAATGCTTTCGTTGCCGGAGATTATTGAGTAAGCAATACTTCTGTTTATCTCCCTTTCATTTAATCCCAAAAGCATATCTAAATACTCATTTTCACTGGAATAGCCAAATATGCTGTATACATTTGAAATTAAACCTATAAAATCATCATCCTCAAGGAACTTATTCTTATAAAACAATTCAATTTCCTTTATATAAGGCTTTAATCTCATTTCAACCCTGTTTATAAAATCCATGTAATCAGTGAAGAAAGGTGCTTTATAATCATCCTCTTCCTTTGACTTCTCATACCGTTCCCGCAAATTAACCAGGTCCGGGAACTTTAAAAAGTCATATATCCTGCTTTCTACAGGATAAAATTTAAACTTCATCTCCTACATCTCTCCTATTAATTCTTCATGAGCTTTTAATTCTGGTTTAAGCCCGGTTTCATCATAGTTTAACAAAGCTTTCCTATATGCTGCAGTTACCGCCAATAATATAATTCCACTTATGATAACAACAGCTTCCGGAATAATAATATCATATAAAAAACCAAAAATCATTTGTCCTACAGGAATAAATACCGTGACAGCAAGATTAAATACTGTAGAGGTCCTCCCCATCAGCTCCAGCGGTACTACCTGGTTAAACAACGTTCCTATTGCTATGTTAGCCACCGCAACAACCAATCCTATTACAAAAGATATAATCAGCAATCCGACGTAGGATACCATATTGGTATTAAATGCTTTTAAAATAAATCCTGAAGGAAATACTGACATGATTAATATCAATACGGCAGTAATTGTAAAGCTTAGATATGTAAGTTTTCCAATCCTTATCTTTTTAATTATTCCCCCACACAACACCGGCGCCAACAGCATCGAAGCAGACAGAGCCATCTCGAAAACTCCGAACTGCATATCGTTTACTTTTAATACTTGTTTGAATATGTAAACCAATCCGATACCAAAAAGCGGGGAAACAGAAAAGTTTATTAATGTTCCCAGACCTATCATGGTAGATATGAGCCTGTTGCTTTTTAAAATATTTATACCCTCCGCTAAATCGTTCATAAAGGTTTTGATGTCAATTTTCTCGGGCTGCTTATGAGTCTTGGGCATGTTTATAAATATTTCGCTGACTGCCGACAAGGCAAAGCTGGCTGAGTTTACTATCAATATAATTTTCATGCCAAAGGCGCCATAAAGAGCAGCAGCTATTACAGGCGACAAAACATTTCCAATACTCATTACAAGTGAATTGAACGAATTGGCCTCCAGTAATTCCTCCTTTTTCACCATGCTTGGCAATACCGCTGACATCGCCGAGTGAAAAAATATCTCGGTTATTTCTAACAAAATGACCAAAATATAGATTGCTGCAATTGATAAGTTATCATTAACCATATAAATTCCTGCAAATATTCCAATTATAATTGCATTTAAAAAATCCAATGACACGATGGTCTTTTTCCGGTCAAACCAATCACCAAACACTCCGGCTACAGGAGACAATAACAACCGGGGCAGAATAGATATTGACAATATAGATGCAAAAACAGTAGCTGAACCCGTAATTGCCAGAACATATAATGACAGCGCAAATTGCTGCATGTTGCTGCCTAACAGCGAAACCAGCTTACCTAATATCAGTAACGAAAAATCTTTCTGTTTTATAAGTTTTAAATTCATTTGTATACCCCCTTGAAGTTTCTTTTTCTATATATTATTAAAGCATTTATCTAATGTCAATACGCAAATTAGATAAATATCTAATTTTAACATTATATTTAAATCCTAATCTAAGAATTAAATAATTTTTCTGATAATAATTAATATATAAATGTATTGCCTTGGATGGATATTTTAAATGGCTGTGAAATGGTATGTATTGTCACCATAAAAACATAGAGTCTGACCTATTGAACTTATGGACCCAGTCAAAATGAGATTTAAAAGGAGAAAAATAAAATCATTGATGCAGGTAAAAATATAGTACTTTCAGGATTAATGAGTATGTATGCTTAATGAGATATAGAATTCTGAAATAAACAAACACCTATTGAAAACTTATCCTCAATAGGTGTTTGTTTTTTTGATGGTCGGAGTGAGAGGACTCGAACCTCCGGCCTCTTGGTCCCGAACCAAGCGCTCTACCACCTGAGCCACACCCCGATTTCAAACAGCAAATTAATTATAAATTAAATCGTAAAAAAACTCAAGGTAAAATTTTAGAAACCGGCATAAATTTCTGAGAATTAACTGATTAATCCTCGACAAATGGAAGTAATTCAAAGAGTTTTAAAATATAATTTAACATAAGAATATATGATAAAAAAAAATGGGCGCAAAACATATCACTCCTGATAATGTTAAGATGCGTCCACAAATCAAATATACATAATTTGGTTTTTCAGCCAGCCTCATTCATCTTCCAACAGGCTGTTTAATTTCTCAATTAAAGGAAGTAAATCCAGTGGTTTATGAACTATGTAATCCGGCACCTGTTCAGGAGATGACGGAACCATATTATATCTTGGAGACCAATCCAGCAAAATGGATGTTATACCGAACATATTCGCTCCGGCTATATCTTTTTTAATGTTATTGCCAATCATTACAATCCTTTTTTTGTCCTCTTCGGTCAGGTTGTTTTTTTTCATGGCATCTTCAAACATTACCGCGTTAGGCTTCTGCTTACCCACAATTTCCGAAATTGTCCATGTTTTAAAACAGTATTTCAGCCCATTTTCATTATAGACGTTTTCAAAGGACTGGGCTTCGCCGTCTGCCACCAATGCAATGGTATAGCCTGCTTCATAGAGTGCTTTCAGGGTTTCTGCAGCTCCCTCTATTGTTTCGGCATGGATAACAATTCCATCTTCATTTCTGACCTCGGTGGATTCATCAATTATCGTGTCACCGCTGTCTATGAAAATAATCAGTTTTTTAGATTGCTTTTGGCTCATCATACGTAAACCCTTTCAATTTTAATTCTTCTGCCCTGTGACATGCAACAAAACGATCTTTCTCAATTTCACGGTATTCTGGCGCTACCTTAGTGCATTTGTCTACGCAATAGCTGCACCTTTCATGGAAATAACAGCCGCTTGGAGGATTGGCCGGATTTGGTATTTCTCCTTTAAGGGGAATCCTGTTCATTTTAACAGTGGGATCGGCTACGGGAACCGAAGACAGCAGAGCTTCGGTATATGGATGCAGCGGCTTTGAAAACAGTGCTTCTGTTTCAGCAAACTCCACCATTTTACCCAGATACATTACCCCAACTTTATCTGAAATATGCTCGACAACAGATAAATCATGACTTATAAAAATATATGTAAGGCCTAATTCCCTTTGCAGATCTTTTAAAAGATTTATAACCTGTGCCTGAATTGATACGTCAAGTGCAGATACAGGTTCATCGCAGACAATAATCCTGGGATTTATAATCAAGGCTCTGGCAATGCCGATCCTTTGCCTTTGGCCACCGGAAAATGCATGGGGATAACGCTTTAAGTAACTGGGGTTCAGCCCAACCTTTTCTGCTATTTCGGCTGCCCGAAGTTCCATTTCGCTTTTCTTCATTTTGGGGAAATTAGCCTTCAGCGGTTCTGTTATTATGTTCAGGACCGTCATACGGGGATCCAGCGATGAATAGGGATCCTGGAAAATCATCTGTATATCCTTACGCAGCTCTTTTAATTTCTTTTTGTCGATGTTTAAAAAATCATATGTTACCCCGTCTTCCGCGGTATACAAAACCTGGCCGCTGGTGGCGGGTATACCCCTAACTATGCATCTGCCGAGTGTTGTCTTGCCGCAGCCTGATTCCCCAACTATTCCAACGGTTTCTCCTTTTTTAATGTTAAAACTTATGTCGGTCACCGCTTTAACAGTAATATTCTTTGATGTATATTCCTTATACAGGTTCTTTATTTCAAGTATATAATCACTCAATATCATGCCCCTCCTCGCCGGTTTTCTGTCCCACAGCATGACAGCTTACAACATGATTAGGCCCAACTTCAACAGGCTCGGGTTCTTTAACATTGCAAACACCGTCAATACGGCAGTGGCACCGATCATAAAAGCCGCATCCGGCCGGTAAGTTTAATGCCAACGGGACAGTTCCTTCTATTGAATAAAGTCTTTCTTTCCTCTTCGAACCAATTTTATGCACAGAACCAATTAAACCTATTGTATATGGATGCTTAGGACTTAAGTATATTTCTTCCACAGGTCCTGTTTCAACAATTTTACCCAGGTACATTACCGCAACCCGGTCGCACATTCTTGCAACCGTACCTAAATCATGGGTTACAAACAGAACCGACATTTTCAGTTCTTTCTGCAGCTCCTTAATCAGCTCCAGAATCTGGGCCTGGATAGTAACATCAAGTGCCGTTGTTGGTTCGTCGGCTATCAGAAGCTTGGGATTACAGACCAATGCCATTGCTATTAATGCACGTTGCAGCATCCCGCCTGAAAATTCATGAGGATACTGGGCATATCTTTTCTAAGCATTCGCAATGCCTACTTTTTGCATCATTTCTATCGAAATTTCCCTGGATTTCTTTTTGTCTTTGGTTATATGGAGCCTTGTACATTCATTTATCTGGTTTCCTATTGTATATAATGGTGAGAAGCAAACCATGGGCTCCTGGAAAATCATTGATATCTGCTTTCCGCGGATATTGCGTATTTCTGAGCCTTTCGGCGGCAGTCTCAGTATATCCACAACACCATCGTCGGAATTAAAAAGAATTTCTCCGCTGGTGGAGCATTTCGGATCATTGATAGCAAGTATGGCTTTACATGTAAGTGATTTGCCACAACCCGATTCACCGACCAGCCCCAGGGTTTCCCCCCTGTCAATATGGAATGTAACGCCACGCACTGCCGTCAAAATACCTTCGTCCATTTTTATATTTATATGGAGATTATTTACCTGAACAATAGATTCTTTTCGGTCCATATTTGCCTCCAACTTTCTATTTATACGGGTCTGCTGCATCCCGCAATCCATCGCCAATAAAGTTAAAAGCCAGCACTGTAATAATTACGGCGAATAACGGTATAAGTTTCCACGGATGCATTGCTATACTGGTTATTTCCTGGGCTTCCTGCAACAGGACACCCCAACTTGTTGCCGGAGAACGGATGCCAAGTCCCAAAAAGCTCATGGATGTTTCACCGATAATCATACCAGGTATGCCTAATGTCAGGCTGACAATAAGATAACTCATAAATCCGGGAACCATATGTTTAATAATAATTTTCCAGGTACTTACACCGGCGATTCGGGCGGCCATTATATAATCCTCTTTTCTCAATGATATGAATTTCCCGCGTACAATTCTTGCCAGACCTGTCCATGAAATAAATGACACAATAATGGTTATGTAAAGATACACCCTTACAACGGGAATATCAGGCGGTATGGATGCTGATAGTGCCATCCACAAAGGAATTGTCGGCAGTGCAGACAATACTTCAATAATTCTTGAAATAACCGAGTCAATCGCACCGCCAAAATATCCCGCAATACCTCCAATTATAATCCCGAGTACGAAACTGATTATAGCACCGGCAAACGGCACCGTAAGAGATACCTGGCTTCCCAGAATCATTCGTGAAAATAAATCACGCCCCATGGAATCGGCTCCCATTAAAAGCACTACTCCGCCTTCCTCTACGCCAAAAAGGTGAATGTCAGTCTTTATAAGGCCGAACAGTTTATATTCGCTGCCATGGGTAAACCACTTTATTTTATATATCTCGTCTTTATTTTCAATATACATTTTTCTTTTTGATACAGGATCCCGTTCCATTTTAATGCCATATACAAACGGGCCTATGTATTTACCTTCATGAAACATATGTATTTTTGTCGGAGGAGCATTTACAATTTTAGAATTATAGGCAACCAGGTTATACGGTGCAATAAAGTTTCCGAACAAAGCGACAAAATACAGAAATCCCAGCACCCACAGACTTACCATTGCCAATTTATGCTTTTTAAACTTCCTTCTCATTAATGTCCATTGAGAAGCAAGGTAATATTCCTCTTCTTTTCTTTTATTCCTATCCATAACATTCTGCAAGACCATATCAGCTACTCCTCTCCGCATACCTGATTCTCGGATCAAGCCATGCCAGAACTATGTCGGACAGCAATGTGCCAACTACAACCAGAAAGCCCTGCGTCAACAGAATTGTTCCTGCCAGATACATATCCTGGGTTTTTAATGCTTCATAAAGAACAGGACCCAAAATAGCCATGTTCATAACTATGGCTGATATTGTTGAACCTGAAAAAAGGCTTGAAAGAGAACCTGCAAGCCCGCTTACCACAGGATTCAATGCCGCTCTGAGGCAATATTTGTATATTATTGTATTCTCACTTACTCCTTTGGCACGCGCAGTCAATACATACTGCCTGGTTATTTCATCAAGCATCTGGGCTCTTATTGTACGTATTACACCGCACGTATTACTAGTTCCTATAACAACAATCGGAATAATCAGGTGTTTCAGAAACGATCCTAAATTACTTAATTTCAGCCCTTCTCTGAGTATCTCCTCCGAGAACAGCCCAATCAGCGGATCACCTGTTAACTTGAAAGATGCAAACATTAATATGATAGCCAAGAGAAAATTAGGAGTTGCAAGTCCAAGAAATCCTATCCCTGTAAAAATAAAGTCACCCACCGAATACTGGTGAAGAGCACTGTACAAACCGATTGGAAGTGATACCAGGTACGTAAAAATCATAATTATCAGCGTAACAGTTACAGTCAGTGGTAATCTTGACATGATAACCGTCCAGACGGGCCTGTTGTATGCAAAGGAATAGCCAAAATCCCCTTCGGTAATAATGTTTTTCATCCATTTGAAATACTGTATGTACCATGGCTTATCCAGCCCGTACTGTTCCCTCAGCCTGGCAATATCCTCACTGGTGAAAACTTCACCTTCAGCACTCATTCTTGAAACGTAACTTGTAATATAATCACCAGGTGGCAGCTGAATAATGAAAAAAACTATGACTGACATCAATAATACCGTCGGAATAAACATTAAGATTCTTTTTAAAATGTAATCTCTCATGGCTGCACATCCATCCTATCTTTAATTCCAGGCCGAAGGTCTTTTCAGAACCTTCGGCCTGTTTGAGTTTTATTCATAATACAAGCATTGGAAATGAGCAATACCAAAATCTCTGAATTCATCACAGAAAATTGAGTTCTCAGGGAAATTCTTTATCTTCTTATCTTTTACTATTAAAGTGGGCAGAGCTTCCATATATCCTATTACCCAGATATTCTTTTCATGGAGTTTGAGCATTTCAAGCGCAATCTTTTCTTTTTCTTTCGCGTTGACAGCAGCTCTGAGCTGATCGTACAGTTCACAGAGTTTCTTCAAATCACCTGTGGGTTCTACTCCTTCCTTGCCGTTTGAAGCAACCCAGTTGCCGACAGCTCCGTACCAGGGTGCGTAATTTCTTACAGGAACAACGGTATCGGGCCTTAAAATAATGCTGAATGTTGTTGCAGGAGTAACCGGAGCAAGAACCGCTTCATGATCGTTGCTTGTGGTCATGTTATCAAGCACCGAACGATCCACCGGTTTATAGGTTGTTTTTATACCTACTTCGCCAAAGCATTTCATCAGAAGCTCCGCAGAGTCATCAGCGTTTGCGTCGGTAAATGTCTGAATGTTGAGGACAAAATCGGTTCCGTCGGCAAAATCATAGTATCCGTCAGCTCCCATGACAAGACCACAGGATTCAAGCAACTGTTTTGCTTTCTCAGGATTATATTCGGTCCATTTGTTGGCCCATTCTTCGGTGTAACCCATAGCGCCTTTTGCAGGAGCAGCCTGCCTTCCTTGAGCGAAACCGTCGGAAATAATCTCTGCATACTCTTCACGGTCCACGGCAATGGAAAGAGCCTGTCTGAAATCAGGATTCTGGAACAGAGCCCTCTTCTTTTCATCTTTCACAGTCTGATTCAAATGTAGCTGCGATACAAGATCTGCCCATGATACAGACGCCCATTCAACAAACTCATATCCGC
>Ga0134091_1002166_pt1 | contig 13871 bp, 14 predicted proteins | sample 2_5taG_FD_94451 | JGI IMG/M metagenome (GOLD analysis project Ga0134091, IMG submission 94451) | Switchgrass degrading microbial communities from high solid loading bioreactors in New Hampshire, USA - 2_5_20_6_A2 metaG | ecosystem: Engineered > Bioreactor > Semi-continuous > Anaerobic >...
AATATTTTTATATGGGTTCCTTTCATTCCTAAAGACCTAGACTCAATAACTCCTGCACTTTCAAATTTTCTTAAGGCATTTACTATTACCGATCTTGTGATCCCAACTTTATCAGCTATTTTGCTTGCTACTAGTAAACCTTCGTTTCCACCTAACTCTTTAAATATGTGTTCTACTGCTTCAAGTTCTGAATAGGACAATGTGCTTATTGCCATTTGTACTACTGCTTTTTTCCTTGCTTCCTCTTCTATTTCCTCTTGTTTAGAGCGAAGCATTTCCATGCCTACAACTGTTGCTGAATATTCCATCACTACCAAGTCTTCTTCGATAAACTTATCTTCAAACTTACCTAGCATAATGGTACCTAATCTTTCCCCACTGCCATAGACTGGAACAATTGTAGAATATCTAAAGTCCATGGTGCATACTTTGCTATTATCTACTACACAAAGATTATCCGTCTTTTCAATATTTGCTTGTGTTTCTGTAACACTCAGTAATCTATCATTATAGTCATCGGGAAATTTCCTGTCTGCTAGTATTTCATTATTGACAATGCTACACTCCATAGCTCTACAGAGGCCATAGCCTAGAACCCTGCCTTTTTTGCTTATGATATACACATTTGCATTCAAAACTTCGCTTATTATGCTGCATAGTTCTTTAAAAGATACAGGTTGTGGCCCTGTCATTTGTAATACTTTATTAACTTTCCTTACTTTCTCCAATAATGTCATTCAAAAATTCCTCCTACTTTATATGATATATCTGTTAGTATCTTTTTCTCTTAAATTGCTAGATAATATTTTTCTGACATACTCTTTTGTAATGATGAACTGCTTTTCTTCAATTTCAGAAGCATTAAAGGACAATTCTTCGAATAGCTTTTCCATAACAGTATATAGCCGTCTTGCTCCAATATCCTCTGTTTGCTCATTCATTATAGCTGCGATCTCTGCTATTTCATCGACTGCTTCTTCTTCAAATTCTATTTCTAGGCCTTCTGTTGATAACAATGCTTTGTACTGTTTTATCAGGGCATTATTGGTTTTAGTCAATATTTCTTTAAAATTTTCCTTTGTTAAACTGGTCAATTCTACCCTTACAGGAAAGCGTCCCTGGAGCTCAGGAATCAGATCCGTTACCTTTGAAACATGAAATGCACCTGCTCCAATGAATAACATATGATCTGTCTTTACTGGCCCATACTTTGTCATTACTGTGCTTCCCTCAACAATAGGAAGTATGTCTCTTTGTACTCCCTCCCTCGAAACATCAGGACCTCCTGAATAATCTTTTCCTGCAATTTTATCTATTTCATCAATAAAAATAATGCCTCTTTCTTCAGCTCTGATTATGGCTTCATCAATTACAGCATCCATATCTATTAATTTCTGTGCCTCTTGCTGGGTAAGTATCTTGAGTGCATCTTTTATTGTCATCTTCTTTTTCTTAATTTTTTTCGGAAATATATTACCAAGCATATCTTGAATATTTATGCTCATTTGTTCAATGCCAACTCCGGAAAACATATCAATGGTAGATGATGAATTATCTTCTACCTCTATCTCAACAATCTGATCGTCCAGTTCTCCTCTTCTTATCTTTTCTTTTATATAAAATCTATTCATTATTATCTTTTCGTCATCATCATCTTGCACTTCATCTTCTTTGGACTGATAATTAAACAAAGCTTCAAAAGGGTTGTTATCCCTCCTGCCCTTTTTTAATGATGGCACTAATACTTTTCCTAAGTGGTCTACCGCAGCTTCAAATGCCTTTTCATTTACTTCTTGGCTTTTTTCTGCTTTAACAATACGAATTGATGTTTCAACAATATCTCTAATTATAGACTCTACATCACGACCTACATATCCAACTTCGGTAAATTTAGTTGCTTCTACCTTTATGAAAGGGGCATTAACAAGCTTAGCAAGCCTTCTTGCTATTTCAGTTTTCCCAACCCCAGTGGGGCCTATCATTAGAATATTCTTAGGAGTAATCTCACTTTTTATATCATCCGGTAATTGGTTCCTCCTATATCTGTTCCTTAATGCAACAGCTACAGACTTTTTTGCACCTTTCTGCCCTACTATATACTTATCCAGCTCTTCTACTATTTGTTTTGGAGTCAATTCAATCATAAAAAACCTCCTAGACCACTTCTACAATTATATTGCTATTAGTATAGACACATATAGATGCAGCTATCTCAAGAGATTTCTTAGCTATTTCCTCTGCACTAAGTTCTGTATTATAATATAAAGCTTTTGCTGCAGCTAATGCATAATTCCCACCTGAGCCTATTGCAATAAATCCTTCATCCGGCTCTATAACTTCTCCTCCACCGGAGATAACCAACAGTGTTTCATTGTTTGCAGCTATCAACATAGCCTCCAAATTTCTAAGTACTTTATCTTTTCTCCATTCTCTGGCTAATTCCACAGCAGCTCTTTTAAGATTTCCTCCATATTGTTCTAATTTTTCCTCAAATTTTTCTGATAAAGCAAATGCATCTGATACAGACCCTGCAAAACCAACTAAAACTTTACCATTATATAACCTACGAATCTTTTTGGCTGTAGATTTAATAATAGTATTTTGACCTAAAGTAACCTGTCCATCACCAGCAATTGCACATTTACCATTTTTTAAGACCCCAGCTATGGTTGTCCCGTTAAACATAAAATTCCTCCAGTTGACATCATTGCTAATATTTTGAATATTCTTACAAATCTAAAAGCCCATCAAAGTACATAATAACATAACAATTATTATTAATCAATATTTATTAATATATCATTTTTATACCAATATGCTCACTATTATCATATGCTTAGTACTAATAACTTTTACTTTTATTAAAGGCTTTACACTCACTTATCTATTTTTTTCTCAAAATCACATTCTTTATTTAAGCATTTCAATATATTTTGCTTGCTATTCTGCTTTTTAGCTAAATGGCTCCCACACTTAGGACAAACTTCTTTTGTAGGCTCATCCCAACTAGTAAAATCGCAGCTAGGATAATTGCTGCATCCATAGAACTTTCTACCTTTTTTTGTCTTTCTGGCAATCAATTGTCCACTGTCGCATTTAGGACATTTTATACCTGTGTTTTCAACAATAGCCTTTGTATTTCTGCATTCTGGAAAACCTGGGCATGCAAGAAATTTGCCATATCTACTCATTTTATAAACTAAGTTTCTTCCACAATACTCACATACCTCATCGCTCACTTCATCAGGAATCTCTATTTTCCCTATGCTTTCTTCCGCTATTTCTAATGCTTTCTCAAATGGCATGTAAAACTTCCTTATAACATCAATCCATTTTTCCTCACCATCAGCAATATTGTCCAAATCTCTCTCCATATTAGCTGTAAACTCTACATTAATAATATCCTTAAAATTGTCTATTAAAAGCTTTGTTACAGCTTCACCCAGTTCAGTTGTTTTAAGATACTTCTTTTCTTTTACTGCATAACCCCTGGCTAATATTGTGGATATTATTGGCGCATAAGTACTGGGTCTGCCTATGCCCTTCTCTTCTAAAGCCCTTACCAATGTTGCCTCTGTATATCTCGGTGGCGGTTCTGTAAAATGCTGCTTCGGTTCAAGTTTCTTGAGTTTCAAAATCTGACCCTCATTTATTTCAGGCAGAATTATATCCTTTTCTTCTTCTTTTTCATCTTTGCCTTCAGTATATACCAGCATAAATCCAAGAAATTTGATACTGCTACCAGTAGCTCTAAATATATAATCCCCCGCAGTAATATCAATTGTTACAACATCGTATATAGCTGGCTCCATTTGGCTGGCAATAAATCTTGTCCATATTAAGTTATATAGTTTATATTGATCTTTTTCCAATGAATCTTTTATCAAATTTGGTTCCCTAAAAGCTGATGTAGGTCTTATTCCTTCGTGAGCGTCTTGCACTTTCTTACTGGATTTTACTTGAAGATTATTCTTTCTATAATACTTCTCACCATATCTATCAATTATAAACTGCTTTGCATCTGCTCTTGCTTCTTCAGATAACCTTGTGGAATCTGTTCTGATGTAGCTCACCAAACCAACTGTACCTTCGCCTTTTATATCTATACCTTCATATAGTCGTTGGGCTATCATCATTGTTTTTTTAGTAGAGAAACCTAATTTTCTATAAGCCTCCTGCTGCAAACTGCTGGTAGTAAAGGGTAAAGGAGCGTTTCTTTTCTTTTCGCCTTTTTTTATTTTAGCAACCTTGTACTCTTGTCCTTCTAAACTCTTCAGCAATGCATCCATTTCTTCTTGTGTATTTATTTCTATCTTATTCTCTTTATTCCCATAGAATTTTGCCTCTATAGTCTTTTTTGATTTGTTATCAAGAAGTTTTGCATTCAAATCCCAGTATTCTTTCGGTACAAAGGCTCTTATTTCTTCTTCTCTATCATAAACAAGCTTTACCGCAACAGATTGAACCCTACCTGCGCTTAGACCCTTTTTTACCTTTTTCCAAAGCAATGGACTTATCTTATACCCTACAAGCCTATCCAAAACCCTTCTTGCCTGCTGAGCATCTACCAAGTCCATGTTAATACTTCTTGGCTTCTTTATAGCATTTTTAACTGCAGTTTTTGTGATTTCATTAAATTCGATTCTGCAATCATCCATCGGATCTATGCCTAAAACCTTTGACAGATGCCATGAAATGGCTTCACCTTCTCTATCAGGGTCTGTTGCTAATAAAATTTTGTCGCAACTCTTTGCTTCTTTCCTTAACTTTTCTAAAGTTTTTCCTTTGCCTCTAATAGTAATATATTTAGGTTCAAAATTATTATCTACATCTATACCAAGCTGACTTTTAGGTAAATCCCTAATATGTCCCATGGTTGCCTCAACCTTATAACTAGAACTCAAAAACTTTTTTATAGTCTTTACTTTTGCTGGTGACTCAACTATAACTAATGTTGTTTTCAATATTTTTCACTCCAATTAAAAAATCAATTTAGATTATAACAGAACTAAATAATATAATCAAAGATTTCACAATTATTTAATATTTCCTATAATAAGTATTACTTATTTCTTTAATCATACCCTTAATTTCTAATTGAACAACCTTTGATATTATCATAGCAGTATCCATATCCATATCTTCAATAATCTGATCCATGGTTTTACCTGAAGATTCCAGGCATTTCAATATTGATTTATCTATATCATCCAGTTCTTCAATCTGATTAGTATGCTTGATATCTCTTACTTCTATTCCATACTCTTCTAATATATCATTTACACATGTAACCAATTTAGCACCATCCTTTATAAGTGCGTTGGTACCCATGCTATTAGGCATACCTATATTACCAGGCACTGCAAATACATCTCTTCCTTGCTCTAGGGCAAAATTAGCCGTAATTAATGAGCCACTTTTCTCATTTGCTTCGACTATTACTATACCTTTTGAGACTCCACTGATTATTCTATTTCTAGCAGGGAAGTTCTGAGGAACAGCTTCTATGCCAAGGGGATATTCAGAAATTATAGCTCCATTTTTTATTATTTCCTTCGCTAAGTTATAACCGCTTCTGGGATATACAAAGTTTAGTCCGCATGCAAATACCGCTATAGTCCTTCCCCCAGCTTTTAAAGCACCTCTATGAGCTGCTGAATCAATCCCTAAAGCCATACCGCTTACCACCGTTATACCTGCTTCAGCCAATTCCATCCCCAATTTTTCAGCTGTCTTCAGGCCATAATCTGAGGCCTTTCTCGAGCCAACCACAGCTATAGAATTAACATCTGATGCTTGGAGATTGCCTTTAACATATAATACAGGAGGTGGATCATATATATTTTTCAAGTTCTCAGGATATTCCTCTTCGTCTATAGTATAGACTTTTATATCATTTTCTTTCAGTTTTTTCAGATATCTGTGGATTTTATCAATATCTCTTTTAGTGACTATTATATCAACAATTTTTTCATTTAATATACCTGATTTTAATAATTCATTTCTATCACTTTCAAAAACTCTTTTAGCACTACCAAAATATTTTATTAAAGAAACATATTTTCTAGAACCTATATGCGGCAAACCAGACAACCATATACAATATTTCTTGTCCTCCATTTTGACCTCCATATAATAATTTATTTACAAGAAAATTATACCTCATAATGTATTTTTATCAATTATATAATAACTTGACTTCCATATTTGTGCAAACTTGTAACATGAATAAATTTTATAGAAGGTAAATTGTTTTATTTATGGAATATAATATTAGACTAATGATAAATTGGGGGTATTTGATGATTTACAAAGTTAATTCCTGCTCAATTTATGGAATAAATGGCTATATTGTAAAGGTTGAAGTGGATTTATCAAATGGCCTTCCAGGCTTTGATATTGTTGGTTTACCAGATACTACGGTAAAAGAATCCAAAGAAAGGGTAAAAGCAGCAATAAAAAACTCGGAGCTTCAGTTTCCTCATAAAAGAATAACCATAAATCTCGCTCCTGCAGATATTAAAAAAGAAGGTTCCGTATTTGATCTTGCAATAGCAGCTGGTTTGCTTGTGTCATCAATGTATTTTCCTGAAGAAGCAGTAGAGAATACAATATTTCTGGGAGAACTTTCACTTGATGGTACAATAAAGGGAATTAAGGGTATTTTGCCTATGTGCATGGAAGCAAAAAAGCAAGGATTTTCAAGGGTAATCACTTCAAATGAAAATGCTCAAGAGGCTGCATTGGTAAAGGGACTAGAAATCATAGGCATTAATGATTTGAAAGAAATGGTGGAATATTTGAATGGCTCTCTAAATATAGAACCAACAGTTTTTTCCACAAAAAATCTACTAATCAATGACATAGATGATTGGGACTTCAAAGATGTTAAGGGGCAGCATATGGTTAAAAGAGCTTTGGAAATAGCTGCTGCAGGCTCTCACAACGTCCTCATGGTTGGTCCTCCAGGCTCTGGGAAAACAATGCTTGCAAGACGGCTTCCATCAATTCTTCCTGATATGACTTTTGAAGAAAGCCTTGAAGTTACAAAGATATATAGTGTTGCTGGATTGTTGAAAGAAGGAGAGAATCTAATTCTTAAGAGACCTTTTAGATCTCCTCATCATACAATATCCGCTGCATCCTTAACAGGAGGAGGAAGAATTCCCAAGCCCGGCGAAGTATCCTTGGCTCATTTTGGTGTCCTATTTCTTGATGAAATGCCAGAATTCCCGAAGCATGTTCTCGAGGTATTGAGACAACCTTTGGAGGATGAATGTGTAACAATATCCAGGGTAAACGGAACTATAACATATCCCTCCAAGTTCATGCTGATAGCATCAATAAACCCATGTCCATGCGGTTACTTCGGTGATGACAGCAATCGTTGTAGTTGCAGTGCCACTCAAATAAAGAATTATATAGGAAAGATTTCCGGTCCCTTGATGGATCGTATTGATCTTCACATTGAAGTTAAGCCTGTGAAATTCAATGATTTAAGCAATGACAGCAAAAGCGAAAGCTCTTCATCAATCAAAGAGAGGATCAATAAAGCCAGGGAAATACAATTAAAGAGATATGCTAAAGATGGGATATATTTTAATTCTCAATTAAAACCCAAGCATATGAATAAGTATTGTAAAATTGGCCAAAAAGAAAAAACACTGCTGAAAAACGCCTTTGAAAAGTATAACATGAGCGCTAGAGCTTTTAACAGGATATTGAAAGTTGCAAGAACCATAGCCGATCTGGATTATTCGGAGAATATCAATATGAATCATATAGCAGAAGCTATACAGCATAGAACCCTGGATAAAAAATATATGCTTTAATCTATTATCAACTAATTTTTTCTATGCATATGGCTATAGGGGGACAGTTGATTTGATTAACAAACTCGTGGACTAATACTACAGCTTTTTTATAATCTATAGACTTTACATACTCCATTATGGCTTCTTTCTCTTCGAACCCACTGTCTCCCCCATAGTAAACAGCCATCATGATTATCCCGCCAGGCTTAAGAAGTTCCAGCGATTTTTCTATTGCCATAATTGTGCTGGAGGGTTTTGTACCTATTGAATGGTCTCCTCCCGGCAGATACCCTAGATTGAACATGACCGCTTTTATACCATTGGGTACATACTTATCCATATTCTCATGACCATCTTTAATAAGTACAACTCTTTTCTCAACATTATTATATATAAGCCTTTTTTTAGTATTTTCAATAGCCTTATCCTGTATATCAAAAGCAAATACTTTTCCCTCATCTCCAACAAGCTTCGCAAGAAAGACTGTATCATTACCATTTCCAGCTGTAGCATCAACAACCACATCGCCTTGTGAAACTATTTTTTCTACAATCCTATGAGATATATCAAGCGCATTTTTTAAAAACATAACATTACTCCTCTAAACATTTTTCTCAATAGCCGTATTTGCCGGTATACTGAAATGCATCCCTAATCAAATTAATATCTATGATCCTATCATTATCTGTTATTACTTCAACCACATCAAAGCGGCTCATCCAATTAAAAAGCTTCTTATTACTTATATATGACAATGCAATACGAACAATTTTTTTCTGTTTATGATAGTTCACTGCTTCTCCTGGTTGACCAAAGGTATTTGAACTCCTGGTTTTTACTTCAACAAACACAACGGTATCCTTGTCAGCTGCTATTATATCTATTTCACCAAGCTTACACTTGTAGTTTCTCTCTATAATACGGTATCCTTGACTCTCCAGATACTCTGCTGCTGCTTTTTCCCCTATTCCTCCCAAAAACTTATTATTCATTTCTATCTCCCTTTACCTTGTCAATATATGATATAAATGCCAATACTTCAGCCACTACAACATACAATTCAGGCGGTATCTCGCTTCCCAACTCAAGTTTCAGCAAGCTTTCCACCAGAGCATTATTTTGAAAAACAGGAACTTTGTTTTTCTCTGCTGCTTTTATTATATTTTCTGCTATCAACCCTTTTCCTGAAGCCACTATTCTAGGAGCTGCATCTTTTTCTCCATAGGACAGGGCTGCTGCTTTTTTAACTTCGTTTTTATTCCTGCTCATATCATATCCTCATATCAATACTATTAAGGTCATAAATGGTCTTAGGGTTCATTAAATCATCAATAGATTGTAGATCAAAGGATTTATCCTTCTTCTCAACTGATTTTATACTTATGTTATATCCTTTGAAACTTAATGAATCTACTAGATTTATACTGTAACTTCTAATCATGTCTGCTGTTGTTTTATCTGGTGATTTAAAGCTTATGTTTACATTTTTGCCCCTTATCTCAATAATACTTTCAATATATCCCAAGCTTGGCATATTAACGCATATGACTATGGTTGCATTTGATATGTCTACTTTTTTATTTTTATTGCCTCTTTCAAATACAAAAATCTCGACATCAGTCTTTTTTTCATTTATTATTATGGGAATGTATAGATAATTAACATGATTATTTATTGATTTTATAAAACTTATCATATCTCTAATATTCATCATACTTTGTTTTAATTCATAGCTCATATTCTTATTCTCTTCTATAATAGTTTCAAGTTGAGCCAATGTTCTTAAAAGTTCATTGCTTTTATCAATATTTTCAGCTATAGTCAACTCCTCGGGTTTGAGATAAAGCTCATTTAGGCGTAAAATAATGGATTGAATCCTTGGGTCGGAAATATTTTTCATACCTTCTATTATTTTATCAACATATTGGGTAAAAATAGGACTCTTATTGCTTATTTGCCTATATATAAATAGATTTTTTGGTGTCACTTCTATTTTTTTGGATAACAGAAATAAAAGTTTTTCTAAGTCAGCTTCTTTTATGGCATTAGCAGCTTCCAGCGATTCATGGACAAGCAGCTTAAGTTGGATAGCTAAACCTCCATCAAGCTTATAGTCATCTATTATTTTTCCAATAATATTATTTAAAGTATTGCTGTCATTATTACTACTGATATTTTCTTCTTTCCCAATATTTACAATTATATTTTCCATTTCTGGAGAAGAGGTCAACCTGGGCAAATTGTGCAAAGGTGTATTAATAATATCATCTTCGGATAATGCTAAAGCCAGGATTTCTTCTATGTTTTTATTTCTGAATGAGTCGCATGTTTTAATCAGGTAATTTATGTAATCCATAATATCTTTACTGATAGGTTGATTATACTTTATTAATGCCTTCAGGATTTCTACATTTTGTTCTGTTATGCTTAATCCAAGGCTTTGAAGTCCATTCGCAATGTTTTCATTTGATAGTTGTTTATTCTCCGTTGGCTTTAATATTTTTGCAAAGATAGTATCAGCCTTCATATCAGTTACCACTAATTGAATGATTGAACCCTTTTCAACAGCTATTTTTGGGTCTATTGCAGCATCAATATTCTGCTGGGAAGAAAGCTTTATGACTACTCTTCCTTCCCTTGTATCCACAACTCTTCCCTTTAAGACATCACCAATTTTAAGGGCTCTTACAAACTCTTCTCTATGTATATCTTTTGTCTTTATGTTTGTTGATGTAACTCTCATATAATCACCAACTATATGTTCTTGGTAAAACTTCTTCTATGTATAGGCAGCAATCCAAAATTTCTTATGGATTCTATATGTTGTTTTGTCCCATAGCCTTTATGCTTTCCAAAACCATATTGTGGGTATTTCTTGTCATACTCACCTAGAATCCTATCCCTTGTCACTTTAGCTACTATAGAAGCAGCCGCTATGGAAATACTCAGGCTATCACCTTTTACGATAGAAATCTGATGTATAGGAACATTTATTAATTTTTCTGCATCTATCAAAATACAGTCTGGTTTAACCTTTAGATTGCTTATTGCCATTTCCATAGCCATAAATGTGGCCTGCTTAATATTTATTTCGTCTATTGTCTTTTCATCCACTATACCGGTACCTATGGAAATGGCTTTATTGCAAATCTCATCATATAGAAACTCCCTTTTTGCCTCTGACAGTTTCTTTGAATCATTTATACCTGGTATTACTATATTGGGATCTAGAATTACTGCAGCAGCAACAACAGGTCCAGCCAGAGGACCTCGACCTGCTTCATCTATGCCCGCAATATATTTGTATCCATCGTGAAAGCATTTGCTTTCAAACAGCATCATCTTCTCTAATCTGCTTTTTTCTTTTTCGTCATACTTAATTCTTATAGCCATTATTATTCTAGAGGATATCTTCCGGCTTCTCCAAGGTAATGAAACCAATTCTACCGCTTCTGAAATCATCCAATATCAATGCAGCCGTTCTATTGGTATCAACCTCATCACCAGGAAGAATGCAACCTCTTTTCCTCCCTATTTTATTCATTATGATCTCTACATCTGAGTCTGGATCAAGTTCAACATTATATCTTTTATATAATTTATCGGGGAAATCCTTTAAAGCCTTTAATATGAATTTTTTAGACAATTCTTGTATATCAAGTATTTCATCCTTAATTGCTCCCGTAAACGCGAGATTTAGTCCTACATTTTCATCATCAAATTTAGGCCATAATATACCTGGGGTGTCTAGCAGTTCAAAATCTTCGTTGACCCTAATCCATTGCTTTGATTTTGTTACACCCGGCCTATCCCCTGTTTGTGCAATGCTTCTGTTGGCAAGTTTATTAATAAGTGTAGATTTTCCTACATTAGGTATTCCTATTACTAAGGCTCTTATGGTCTTGTGCCTTAATCCTTTCTTTTTTAGCTTGTCTATCTCTTCCTTCATTAATTTCTTACTCTCTTTAAGTATATCCTTCAAGCCTGTGCCCTTTGCTGCATTTGCCAGTATTGGTGTAATACCTTTTTGTTCAAAGTATTTTTTCCATTCAATATTTGCCTGTGGATCAGCAATATCACTTTTATTCAAAACCACTATTCTTTTTTTGTTTCCTACTATTTCATCCACATCTGGGTTTCTGCTGCTGATAGGGATTCTTGCATCTAATAACTCAATGACGATATCAACCAGCTTCAATTCTTCTGTTATCTTTCTCCTTGCTTTGGCCATATGGCCTGGATACCATTGTATGTTCATAAATATCACTCTCCAAGAGTATTATATACTATTTATTAAAGAAAGGGCTGATATAAATATCAGCCCCCATCCTTTCATAATATAAAGGAAGACATTATCACTTCCTTTATATCATATTCCTATAAAACTTCTTTAATTTTAGCAGCCTTACCTGTTCTTTGTCTCATATAGTTAAGCTTAGCTCTTCTAACTTTACCTTTTCTAACAACTTCAATTCTATCAATTCTAGGCGAATGAATCGGGAAAGTTCTTTCAACGCCTACTCCGTAAGCTACTCTTCTAACTGTGAAGTTCTCTGTCAAGCCACCGCCTTGCCTTTTAAGTACAAAGCCTTCAAAAGCCTGTAATCTCTCACGAGAACCTTCTACAACCTTAACAAACACTCTAACAGTGTCACCAACATTAAAGTCAGGGATATCCTTTTTCATTTGTTCGCTCTCAATCATTCTAATCAGATCCATGTTGTCCCTCCTTCCCTCATAGACGTTCATATCTTTAAGACAGCGGACCGCCCGTTTTAACATTGAAATTATATCATATGAATATGTTATATGCAATAAAAATGAAAATTTATTTTATTCAAAAATTATTTTGTTTAAAATCTCCTGTTCCTCTTTTGTCAGTGTAGCTTTTTTTATAAGATCAGGTCTTTTTATATATGTTTCTTTTATTGATTGATATTTTCTCCATTTTTCTATGTTCTCATGATGTCCTGAAAGCAAAACTTCCGGAACCTTCATACCCCTGAACTCTACAGGTCGGGTATATTGCGGATATTCCAACAATCCATCGCTGAAGGTCTCAATATTATGTGAGTCTTCTTCTTTTAATACCCCAGGCAATAACCTTGCAGTAGCATCAACCACTGCCATTGCTGCAATTTCTCCACCAGTAAGCACATAGTCCCCGATAGATATCTCTTCATCTACAAGAGTATCTACCACTCTTTGGTCTATGCCTTCATAGTGTCCACATATTATGATGATATTATTATACTGTAGAAGCTCTTTAGCTTTGCTTTGAGTAAATGTCTGTCCTTTTGGACTCATTAGAAGTACATGAGCTTTATCATCAAGACCTTCACTTATTTTCTCAACTGCTGAGAATATAGGCTGGCATTGCAGAACCATACCAAGTCCGCCACCATAGGGGTAGTCATCTACTCTTCTGTGCTTATCTACGGAATAGTCCCTCAGATTGTGAAAATTCAATTTTAATGCTCCCTTATTTCTTGCTCTGCCTATTATGCTGACTCCTAAAACAGCTTCAAACATCTCAGGAAATAGGGTAATAATATCAAATCTCATCTATACCAAACCTTCCGGTAATTCAACAATGATTTCTTCATTATCTATATCAATTTTCTTAAACACACTTTTTAAGCCTGGTATTAAAATTTCTCTATCATCTGATTTTACAACAAATACATCATTGCTCCCGGTTCGAAGCACATCTTTTACCTTTCCTAAAATCTCACCAGATTCTGTCCTTACTTCGATACCTATTAAATCACAGATTAAATAGGTATCCTTCGGAAGCTTAACAGTATCCTTCCTATGAACCTTAATATACTTATTTCTCAGCTTCTCAGCAGAATTAACATCATCAATACCAATGAACTTGATGATAACCATATTCTTTATATATTTTACACCGGCAACATGAAGAACCTTCAATTCATTATCTTCTTCAACATATACATGATTCACTTGATCAAATCTGTTTATATCATCAGTTAAGGGGTATACTTTTACTTACCCTTTTATGACCTGAGTATTTACGATCTGACCAATGCTGAT
>Ga0134091_1002192_pt1 | contig 13747 bp, 12 predicted proteins | sample 2_5taG_FD_94451 | JGI IMG/M metagenome (GOLD analysis project Ga0134091, IMG submission 94451) | Switchgrass degrading microbial communities from high solid loading bioreactors in New Hampshire, USA - 2_5_20_6_A2 metaG | ecosystem: Engineered > Bioreactor > Semi-continuous > Anaerobic >...
GATAACATTACGGATTTCCGCATCTCTTCCTATAACAGGGTCAAGTTTTTGCTCCCTGGCCATTGCCACCAAATCATGGCCGTATTTTTCAAGAATATCATAAGTTGCTTCAGGATTGTCGCTGACTACCTTTTGATTGCCCCTTACGCTCTGCAACGCTCTAAGAAAAGCATCCCTTGTAATATTAAACTCCCGAAACAACTCCTTAACATTTCTTCCCGGATATTGAAGTATGCTTAAGAACAGATGCTCTACCGAAACATAGGAATCCCCCATATGCTTTGCTTCATCTTCCGCATATATCAGAACTTTGTTTAAATCGTTTCCGATATATACCTGGCCGCCGGCCACCCTTGGCCGCCTGTTTAATAATCCTTTTACCTGGGCCAAAAAAACATCTGTATTTATTTCCATCTTCTCCAGCAATTTTTTAATCAGGCTGTCGTCCAGAGTAAGCAGGCTGTAAAGCAAATGTTCCACTTCTATTTCCTGATGGCCATAATCGTATGCCAGTTTTTCACAGTTTTGAACCGCAAGAATAGAATTCTGAGTAAACTTATTGATGTTCATAGGCGCCTCCTTATATCTCAACAACTGTTAAATTCTTATAAGCATATTGTTATATTGCTTGTTCTATTACAACTATAACACCAATGAAGCAAAATTTCAAGATTCATTTAATATATTAATTATTCAATTATTAACATCCTATCTATATTATTGAGCCAAATATACAATTTATTGCATGATATGATACAATAACCATAAAATGGACAGGTTTTAAAACCGGCCATCTTTGAAGCATTTTTCAATGAAAATGTATAAAATTGAACTTGCCACCGTTGAATGCATTTAAGAAGTAATAAACATAAGATAATAAGATAAATGCAGATATAACCAAGGAGGTTATATCTGCATGCCTTGTATATGTTTTTTATTTCTTTTTTCTTCAGATATAATAATTATTAAAGCTCCTGTACTCCCGTAAGCTCATAGCCTGCTTCTTCGATTGCCGCTCTGAATGTATCATCGGATATTTCTTTATCAAGCTCCACCACAGCGTTTTTCCCTTCCAAATCCGCCTTGGCGGATATAACACCATCTAACATCGTCAGAGCTTCTTCTACATGTTTTACACAATGTCCGCAGGACATACCTTCAATAAGCAATTTTTTCTTCATAACAATTCCTCCTGTTTTTATTTAAATCTTTTTTATTCGTTTGACGGCTTAAATCTCCGCAGGCGCAGGGCATTGGTTACAACCGATACGGAACTTAAACTCATAGCAGCCCCGGCAATCATGGGATTCAGCAGAGGGCCGCCAAAAATATGAAGTATTCCCATGGCAACCGGTATTCCTATGGTATTATAGGCAAAGGCCCAGAATAAATTCTCCTTGATGTTGCGGATGGTGCTCCTGCTAAGCTGTATTGCTGTAGACACATCCCTCAAATCGCTTCTCATCAGGACAATATCTGCAGACTCCATTGCCACATCTGTACCGGACCCTATGGCTATTCCGACATCCGCCTGAGCCAGGGCAGGGGCATCGTTTATACCGTCTCCCACCATGGCTACCTTTTTGCCTTCGGACTGAAGTTTTTTCACTTCATCGGCCTTATCCTGGGGTAATACTTCCGACAGTACCCTGTCTATGCCGACCTGTTTTGCTATTGCCTGGGCGGTTTTCTTGTTGTCTCCGGTAATCATAACCACTTTAATTCCCATCCTGTGAAGCCGGTCAATGGCTTTTTTACTGTTTTCCTTAACGGTATCGGCTACGGCAATAATACCGGCAAGCTTTCCGGAAACGGCAATATACATGGGTGTTTTACCTTCGTCCGCCAGTCTGTCGGACAATGCTTCCCAGTTTTCCAAAGGTACTTTTCTGTCGGTCATAAGCTTTCTGTTGCCCAATAGCACCTGCCTGCCGTCTATGGTTACTTCAATACCATGGCCGGGTATGGCTATAAAATCCGAAATACTTTTTGTACCAATTCCAAGATCGTCGGCATACTTTACGATTGCCTCTCCCAAAGGATGCTCGGATCCTTTTTCGGCCGAAGCCGATATCATTATAAGCTCTTCCTTAGTAATTTCATCGGCGGTAAATACATCGGTAACCTTAGGCTTTCCTTCCGTAATGGTTCCTGTCTTGTCAAACACCACCGTATCTATTTTGTGGGCAATTTCCAAGGCTTCTCCGCTCTTAATAAGAACACCGTATTCAGCTCCTTTGCCCGTTCCCACCATGATGGCCGTGGGAGTTGCTAGGCCAAGAGCGCAGGGACAGGCTATTACCAGTACAGAAATAAAAATTGTTAAAGCAAATATGATGCTTTCCCTGCCTATAAAATACCAGCCCAGTCCGGAAAGAAGGGCCAAGCCCATGACTATGGGTACAAAATATCCGGATATAATATCTGCAAGTTTGGCAATAGGGGCTTTAGATCCCTGTGCATCCTCAACCAGCTTAATTATCTGGGAAAGAACCGTGTCTTTCCCCACTCTTGTAGCCTTATAACGGATACTACCGTTTTTATTGATGCTGGCACCGATAACGGTATCTCCCACATGCTTTTCTACCGGAATGCTTTCTCCGGTCAGCATCGATTCGTCTACGGAAGTGGTGCCTTCTGTCACAATACCGTCCACCGGAATCCTTTCACCGGGTTTTACTACTATTATATCCCCGACTTCAACTTCATCTATGGGAATTTCTACTTCGGTATCATTCCTTATAATAACCGCAGTCTTCGGTGCCAAACCCATCAGTTTTTTTATGGCTTCGGATGTTTTCCCCTTGGAAACCGTCTCAAAATATTTTCCCAGGGTTATCAGAGTAAGGATAACCGCGGCAGATTCAAAATATAATTCCATGGCATAGCTTTCGTTGCCCTTGATTATCTGGATTGTGGCAAAAATCCCGTAAATAACCGCCGCACCGGTCCCGATGGCTATTAAAGAATCCATATTGGGGCTGCCCTTAAAAAGGGTTTTAAAACCCACAATATAATAGCGGTATCCCATTATAACCACAGGAATTGTAAGCAATAACTGCGCCAGGGCAAAATTTAAAGGATTCATCATATGGTCAAGAAAATGAGGCAGCGGCAGCCCTATCATGTGGCCCATGGAAATATACAAAAGAGGAACCGTAAAAATTAGCGATATAACAAACCTGGTCCATAAGGTTTTTTTCTCTTTTTCTTTTCTGTCTTTGTCAGTGTCCACAGCCGTATCCTCATCAACAGCCCTGTAGCCGGCCTTTTCAACAGCTTTTTTTATTTCGGAGACCCTTACCAAAGACGGATCATAATTTACGGTAAGCTTTTCTGTAGCCAGGTTCACATCGGCTCCTGATATGCCGTTAAGCTTTCTTACAGCCCGTTCTACGGCTTTTGCGCAGGCTGCACAGGTCATTCCTTCTATTTTTAAAATCCTGACGGTGGTATCTGAGACAACCTTATAGCCTGCCTTTTCTACAGCATTTTGAATAATTTCCGTATTTACTTTATTTTCATCATACTCCACCGTAAGTTTTTCCGTAGCCAGATTTACATTGGCTTCTGAAATTCCGTCAAGTTTTCTTACGGCCCTTTCTACTGCTTTTGCGCAGGCCGCACAGGTCATACCTTCTATTTTAAAAGTTTTATGTGTCATAGCGGGTCCTCCCTTCCGGCTATCTTATTTTCCGGTGATTTTTGACAATATGTCAATAATCTCATCGATTTTTTCATCTCCCTTATTATGTTCAAAGGCTTCCTTAACACAATGATACATGTGCTGTTTTAATATCAGTAAATTGGCTTTCTTCAGCAAACCCTGGATCGCTATAATCTGATTGGAAACATCCACACAATATCTGCCTTCTTCAATCATGTTTATTACTGCATCTATCTGCCCCCTTGCGGTTTTTAGCGCAAGCAAGGCTATTTTCTTTTCGTTATTCATAACCTCTTTTATTCGGCCACTGATATGGCTTCTTACTCCTTTCCTCTAAAAATTATATACATATTCTCATTCTGTTATTTATACCCCCTCCCATATGGGGTGGGGCATAATAAAAATAAATCTTTTTATTTTATTTGTCAATACATTTTGTAATCATTTATAATCCCTGTTCTTTTGCCAATCATAACAGAACTTTAATATAATAGCCTTCTATAAGTATAATTCTCAAATTTTAAAGCATTATTTATATTGGATAAACATTCATACAAAGCTAATCTGCCATATGTTTTAAGTGTCCGTATTCGTGGCCGGATCAATTTCATTCAAGGAGGTAAATTATTATGAAAGAAGAAAAAAAATACACTTGTCCCATATGTAAAAGTGAAAACCTTTACCTTAAACATGAGGCCAGTTACGTGTATTCTTATAAAATAGATTCCGATGCTCCGGGACTTAAAAATACTTTTACTTTTTCACCTTATTTATATGACAGGAGAGAGCAGACGGCTTCCCGTGAATATTTAGAGTGTGACAACTGCAAAACCAGATATTCCGGCGAGTTATTGCATAAATTTTTAAATTAATTATCAATTGAAAATTTAACATCTCTGTATTATAATTACTTTCTATAATTAACGTATTACCGTACTGCCATATAAAAATTTTAAAGGAGAATTTTATGAAGAAGCATTCCGCCTTACGAACGGCATTTCCCTATACAATTCCGGTTTTGTCCGGATATGTGGTTTTGGGTGCCGCCTTCGGCATACTTATGAGCAAACAGGGCATTTCCCTTTTTTGGATTGCTTTCGCCAGTATTTTTATTTATGCCGGTTCCATGCAATTTGTCGCCGTAGCTTTATTGTCAACCGGATTTGATTATTTAAGCGCATTTTTAATGACGCTGATTATAAACGCAAGGCATCTGTTTTATGGTATATCATTTCTTCAAAAATATAAGAATATGGGCAAATTCAAACCCTACCTGGTCTTGTCCCTGACGGACGAAACCTTTTCCCTCCTATGCAGTACCGAGCCTCCTGACGGCATTTCGGCTAAATGGTTTTATTTTTACATATCTCTTCTCAATCACATATATTGGGTGGCCGGAACCGTTCTCGGAGGGATTTTGGGGGCTTTGATTAAATTCGATACCAAGGGGCTCGAATTTGTCCTGACTGCTCTGTTTATAGTAATTTTTATAGATCAGTGGAAGAGCACAAAAAATCATATACCTGCAACTATAGGAGTCTTCAGTACGGTTGTCTGCAGAATTCTTTTCGGCTCATCGGATTTCTTAATTCCTTCCATGGCCGCAATCATTTTGATGCTGACCTTAATAAGGAAGCCTCTTGAAAGGAGGGCTATAAAATGAATAACGGCAACACTGAATTATTTTTATTTTTCAGCCTTCTAAGCCTGGGGACCGTTGTAACCAGAGCCCTGCCTTTCCTCGTTTTCCCTGAAAATAAAAAGATGCCGAAGTATATAAAATACCTTTCCGATGTTCTCCCCTATACCACTATCGGCATGCTGGTTGTCTATTGCATGAAGGATGTTTCCCTAACAACCGCTCCTTTTGCACTGCCTGAAATAATAAGCATTGCGGCCATCACCATATTACATCTGATAAAGAAAAACACCTTATTAAGTATCGGCATCGGTACTGCCCTCTATATAATTCTTGTTAATTTCGTTTTCTGACTTTATGAATAATATTTACACCAATAAATATTAAAGAAAATCTGCCGTGATTTATGGGCCACAGCCATACGGACATGTTTGTCGATGGCAACACAAATCACGGCAGATTTAAGGTTAATATTTCTTTTCCGGCGGTAAAACCATAAACTTTATATTGCATCTATAAAATAGCGTCTATGGTTAGAGTATGTTCTTTAGCCAAATCTATAAATGTTTCTCCACAACGGATAACCGGCTTCGAAAGGGCAAATTTATTTATCATCACAACTTCACCTTCGCGGCCGTCGCTTAACCGAACCCTGTTGTGAAGATAGCATTGACTTATTCTTTCCAGGAATACCATCAGATAACCCGGATCAAATTTTAAAAAGCCGTCTTTTTCAAAATTCTCAACCACATCAAAGGGACATATGGCCTTCCTGTAAATGCGATTAGACGTCATTGCATCATATACATCTGCAATGGCAACAATTTTTGAAAAGTTTTCAATCTGATCACTTTTGAATCCGTTGGGATATCCACTTCCGTCACATCTTTCATGATGCATCAGGGCCGCATATTTAACACGCATATCAATGTCCAAGTCTTTCAGCACTTGAAATCCTTTGATAGTGTGCAGTTTTACTTCTTCATATTCTTCTTCATTCAGCCTTCCGGCTTTAGTAATAATTTCCCGTGGAACAAGCATTTTGCCGATATCGTGAAAAAGTCCTGCCAGCGTAACTATCTTTGTCTCTTCTTTGGACATTTTTAACCAACCGGCAAAAACATTGCATATAAGGGATACATTCAGGCAGTGAACAAAGGTCATGTCATCATAGTCTCGAATCCCATGCAACATCTCAAAGATATGTATTCCGCTTCTTCCCTGGCTGAGAACCTTGTCTGTTTCCTTAAGCAGGCTGTCAATATCTATGGTACTTTCGCCTATTGCCACTTTTTGGAAACTGTTTTCAATTTCAGAAATTGTTTCGACATAAGTTTGGTTAAATTTCTTAAATTCAGGCGTTTTCCGAAGTTTTTCCAAATAGGATTCCTCTTTTTGCTCCATTTCTATAAGGCTCTGTTTATATACAACTAACCCATAAATATTATAGAAGCGAAGCTTTGTTATCATCCTGTCATCAAGTATTGTGCCCTTTGTAATAATCAATTGGTCATTTGAGGAATAAACGTCGGCAGCTACAACCATGCCGCTAACCGCCTGATCTGTCCTTATTCTAATAGCTTCCACACTCTTACCCCCGATCCTGTCTTTTGTATAATCCCCAATACTAATATACATTTAAAGACTATAATTTACAAGAGTTTAGAATAGATTTGATCATTTTGGCGTTTATTCCTTTTTTATTTTAATATTTTCCATTTATCAAAATATAATCTATTGCTCCATATATAATATCCCATGAATCTGTTACAGCTTTTCCGTAAATTTTTACAAATTCATAATGATATCATATATTTCATCCACAGTGGCGGCAATATAATCCGCACCGGCCTGTTCCAGCTCTTCCCTGTTTCCGAACCCGTATAAAACTCCGATTGTGGCAATTCCTACTGCTTTGGCTCCCAATATGTCGAATTTGCGGTCGCCTACCATAATAGCTTTGTCAAGGTCGGTTATCGAATTCCTCTCCAAGCATATCTGATAACCGATTCCTTGTCGTCTCTGCTGCCGTCAAATGTAGCCCCGCATATATCGTCAAAATAATGATCCAGATATAAGTTTTTCAGTATTTTAACCGCAAACTCTTCCGGTTTTGATGTGGCTACAATAAGATATTTTCCTGCCTGCTTTAATTTCGTCAGAAGGTCCTCCATTCCTTCATATGCTTCACATTGATATATACCCTTATCAACATAATATTTTCTGTACTCGGCAGTGGCTTTCTCCGCTTCTTCCTCATTAAAACCATAAAATTCCATAAATCCATCCCGTAACGGAGGTCCGATATGTTTTGTCAAACTGTCAAGATCATCAATATATATATTCATGGCCCGTAAGGCATATTGAATTGATTTTGTTATCCCTTCTTTGGTATTTGTTATTGTTCCGTCCAAGTCCATCAAAATGTAGTCCATCATTCTACCCTTTCATGTCTTATTATAAGTTTACAAAATATTAATTTTCCGGCTTCCTGACCTGTTTTATACTTTTTTCCACTTTTTTTCTGGGGATCATTATCTGATGTCCGCATCCTAAACATTTTAATCTGAAATCCATGCCTATCCGTAATATTTCCCATTCACTGCTTCCACAAGGATGAGGCTTTTTTAATTTTATTATTTCACCGACATTGAGATCCATTCTTGTCCCTCCTGTAGACATTACTCATCGTGTTCTCATTTCATACCGTATTAATAGTATATCATAGTTAAAATTAAAATGAAATTCTTTCCTCTTACGTCGCCGGTGAAGATTCCATTCAACAAAAAATGCATTTTTTATGCAATAGAAAATTATAGATGAATTTCCTATTGCACAGAAAACAATTTCGCTCCCTTCAACGAAAGGAGCGAATTGTCATATCTATGTTAAGCAGCCGAATATTAATGGTACGGTATCAGGGCAGTAATCTTATCACGTTCGGTAGAAAGTAGAAGGGATTCGGTTGCTAATAATCAAAGATATGTATCCTTATTCAACCGTCCCTTATTACAACCCTTGATTACTGCTCTGTTTACCCTAACTTTTACTATATTATACTCTTCTTGCTTTTAAATTGTGACTCATTTTTGCACAGCAATTATTCTTCTCCCAGCCTTTTGAGCAGCTCTTTGCGCTGATTTTCATAACCGGGTTTTCCGAGAAGCGCAAACATATTGGACTTATAACTTTCTACACCGGGCTGGTCAAAAGGATTTACCCCCAAAAGATATCCGCTTATTCCGCAGGCAAATTCAAAGAAATAGAATAACTGTCCAAGATAATATTCATTTTGTTCCGGAATATTAACCATAAGATTGGGTACATTACCGTCCGTATGAGCAAGAAGGGTTCCTTTCATTGCGCTCTTATTGATAAAATCAACACTCTTGCCCGCCAGATAATTTAATCCGTCCAGGTCAACCTCTTCTTCCTCCATTATAATTTCGGCCGAAGGTTTTTCAACATTTAAAACGGTTTCAAAGATAATACGCTGACCGTCCTGGATATATTGGCCCATGGAATGCAAATCAGTGGTAAAATCAACAGAAGCAGGATAAATACCTTTTTGATCCTTGCCTTCACTCTCTCCGAAAAGCTGTTTCCACCATTCAGACAGGTAATGTAATGAAGGTTCATAATTTACCAATATTTCAATGTTCTTGCCTTTTCTATGAAAAATATTCCTTACTGCAGCATAAAGCAAGGAATCATTCTCTTCATAAGGAGCTTCCAGACAATGCTTTCTCATGCTGGCAGCCCCTTCCATAAGTTTGACAATATCGGCTCCGCTGACGGCAATCGGAAGCAAACCAACAGCCGTAAGTACCGAATAACGTCCTCCTATATCGTCAGGTACTACAAATGTTTCATATCCTTCTTCGGTGGCAAGTTTCTTTAATGCCCCTTTGGATTTATCGGTTGTGGCATAAATTCTTTTTGCAGCTTCTTCCCTGCCGTATTTATCAATCAGCATCTTTTTAAATACACGGAAAGCGATAGCCGGTTCCGTTGTGGTTCCTGATTTGCTTATTACATTGATGGAAAAGTCCCTGTCACCGATAACATCTTTAAGATGGCTCATATAAGTACTGCTGATATTATTGCCTACAAAATAAATTTCCGGTGTTTTTCTGATCTCCTTTGATATATTATTATAAAAATTATGCCTTAGGAAATCAATGGCGGCCCTTGCTCCCAGATACGATCCTCCGATACCTATTACCAGCAGTACGTCCGAATCATTCTTAATCTTTTCGGCAGCTTTCTGAATACGGGCAAACTCTTCTTTATCATAATTTACGGGAAGATCAATCCATCCCAGAAAATCAGACCCTTGACCGGTACCTTTAAGTAATTGCTCCTTCACGGTATTTACGAATTCTTTCATCATTTCAATTTCTGCAGGGCGGATGAATTTATCTGCCTGAAGATAGCTGAAGCTAACTTTTTTTATCATACGTTCCACTCCTTAATATTTTTTATATCATAGCAAAACGGGGTCATTGATTCAATCTTTAGTTGCTCAATTATAATAATACAATATTAATCTAATCTCAAGCAAAAAATTCTCTTAAAACATCTTCAATCAACTTTTCTTCTTCCGGAGACATATTCATAAATAATTTGCTTTCCCGCTTTTCATTCTGAGCCTCTTTATCGACTTCTTCCTTATCTGCAGCTATTTCCTCAATACTTTCCTTTATCTGCTTTGCTTCAGCCTTATTGATATCTTCTTTAATCGTTTTCAATTCCTCTCTGCCATCTTCAAACGCATTATCATCTTTATCTAAAAGCCTGAGATCATCCCTGATTTCATTTAACCTTTCTTCTTTTTCACGAAGTTTTATCTCATTTTGCCTCTGCTTTTCTTCCGCTTTTTTTATCAGTTCCTCTCTGCGGCGTATAAGTGCTTCCCTTTCCTCCTTTAGCCTGCGAAGTTCCTCTTCGCTGCGCAGGGCAGCCAGCCGCCTTCTTTCCTACAGTTTCCTTCTTTCTTCTTCTCTTCTTTCTTCTTCCAGTCGGCGTTTTTCTTCTTCTTTTCTTAATGCCTCCAGCCGTTTTTCTTCTTTCCGCAATTTTCTTGCTTCTTTCCTGCTGATTTTTTCTTTATCGTCTTCATCGTCTTTTGCTTTCTGGTTTTTCATCTCGATAGCATTAAGAAACTCTTTGCGGTACTGTTCCAGTTTTTCAGGCTGAGACAGTTCATGTTCCAGTCTGACCTTGCAGAAATTCTCAAGATAATCCAGAAGATTTAAGCGTATAACCTGTTTTTTTACGGGTAAATTAATCATTTTATCCACAAAAATCAATACTGCTCCGGCTAAAATACCCACAGCGCCTGTGTATAAAATGTCTTCGCGGCTTACATCGTAAATAACCCCGAAAATTGCGCTGATCGGTATAATCAGGAAGGTTAGATATAAGACTTGTCCACTGAAGTTTTCCCATGTGGATAATAATAATCCACAAAATCTATACTTTGTCATGCTTTTATCCACAAAAGTATCCACATTATTCACACCTATGTTTAACTTATAACAGGTTTCAAATTTCATTTTCATATGCTTTAATAATTTATTCTTAGTAGTACCCAGTTTATCGGATTCCTTAACCAAATATATGTAAACCAGATTTAATATTAAACGGATTATTATTCCCAATCCGCACAGAGCTGAAAAACCATAAATAATATAATTTTTGACGTAAAAATCCTGAATCATAAAAACCCCTCTCTTTTCCATAATTTTACATATATTATAGCTTGTCTCAAGCTGTTTGAAAAGAGAGGGATAAAAGAATCGGTAGACATAATACAATATTTAATTTTATAATACGATTATTAATTATTCATTTTCAAATTTCTTGACAGAAAACAACAATCGTTTGTTTAATTTTCCGGCACCAAATCCGGTAAACTGATATATGTATCCAGTCCGTCATCGGCAATATCTATGGTATAGCTTTTAGTCTGATAACCCTGCTTAATAAAAGTCAGCACATGTTTTCCTATCACCTTTTTAAAGCTTCCGGGTGAAACCCCCTTATACTCACCGTTAAGGTAAACTGATGCTCCTTTAGGGTTCTGAATGTAAATAAGATGGCCTTCATCGACAATAGGATCATCATCTATATTATCATCAACCGGAATATCCAAATATTCCGGATAGTCCTCACCCGGGTTTTGCTCCCTGTCCCAGTTATTGTATTCAATATATTCTGTATTTTGATTTGAGTTTTCGTCCACATTCTCCTCAGTTTCAACAATGCTTGCAGGTTCCCTGCTGTGCAATTCCGGAAGATTAATCTGAACTTTTTTACCAGCAGAATCAACCTTAATACTACCGCGATAGGTGGCATATCCGCCTAAAGACACCTCAATACTATGCTCACCATACATAAGTTTTACAGGGCCTGCATAAGTGGTTAGTTCCCCGTCAATAAACAAATCCGCCCCGAAAGGTGTTATCTCAAAAGTGATATGTCCGAATCCCGGTCCCAAATCTCCTAAAGATACTACCGTTTCCTGGTTGCGATAGACTGTAATGTTTTTCGTTCCGCTGTATTCTCCGTTCTCTGCGGTCAAATTATAATTGCCTTCGCGAACGGTTATGGTCATATCTTCGGTAATCTGCTGTACAGCCTCATAACCTACCGTTACACTGCCGCCCAAAAATGCGTCGCAATCTGTTAATCTTACCGTCCCATGGCCTTTTGTCACTTTAATAGACCAAACAGTCTCTTCAATGCCCCGTACGGTTAATTCATCCTGTATGGCCAGATCTTCAAGGGTTATAAAATTACCGTTATCGATTACAAGGGGAGAATCATATATATATTTTGATCTGGCAATTTTAATGGTTTTATTCGAAGAATCAATTATCATATTATTAACCCTTACGTATTCCCAGGCCCTGGGAGACGGCCTCAAAACCGTAATCCTGTTTTTATGGCTTTGATAACCGACATCCACAATCAAACCGATTTCAACCTGCTCTGCCGTAATAGCCTGATCGTATTTATCGAGAAGGTTTGATGCACCGGTATATTCAAGAACAATTTCCTCTTTGCTTTCAATATTAAACAATCTGAAGGTTTTATCCGATTTATTGATTTCCAGTACCAGAGCTGTTATATTTTTATCCGGTTGATTATAAACCGCCGGATCCCCTTTTTGGTCCCTGGGGGCTGAGCTGTTCAGATTTTGACTGACAGAAGATTTTCTGTTTTTGCCGGCTTCCATAAATGCAACAAATAAAATAAAAGTAAAAAAAGACAGACCGATAAGCAGGCTCATAATCGGCCCGATTTTAATTCCGGATTTTTTATTTTGCATATTTGTATTGCCCATCATAATACCTCAACGTATGTTATCATGTGTTTATCAGGTCTTAACAGGTATGCTTTGCAGGTATTATAATTATATCTTAATAATCAGCCATATACAATCCTTTCCCTTACAGATATTAAAGTATGTTTTCCAGCCTTCGTAAAAAGTTAGCTCTCTTGGAATTCTGTTCACCTATACTGTTAAGTTTGCTGATATTCCTTTCGGATACCCAGACTTTTTTCCCGTTATAATAAAAATTAGATATTTTCCAGAATTTTTCCGGATACAATAATAGTATGTATAAAATTTCAAGTTCCCCTTTTGAAATAGGCCGTATCCGGTCATAAGCCTCTATAATATTATTTCCGTATATAACATCCCAATCATTTTTTTCCATGACCTTGCGAATAAACTGATATAAATCCGAAATCTGAAGGCCGATGCGGGCTTTTTCAAAATTAGTGGTTGCTATCAGCCTGCTCCATTCGGAGGATATGTCGGCAGCCGATATGGACTGATTATTAATCCAGCCGGGCGGTATATTATTCTTGGAAACGGCTTCGCTTTTACTCTTTATCATAATAATATTGTGGTAATTGTAATTGCCGTGAGATACCAGACGATTCTTTACCGCCTCATCCATAATCTGCCGGTAAGCAGAATCCGCCAGTTTTTTTACAGCTTCTATTCCCTGATTATAAAATTCATCATAAAAATTTAAAAAAAGAAGCTCAAACTCATTCTTTTGGCGTTTCTCCCGGATATATCCCCTGACCCGTTTTAACTCCCGGTTGCGCTTTTCAAAAGTCTCCTGCAGATTGACTTCTATATTATATTCTATCTGCTCCTTGGTAAAATCCACTCCCTTTAAAATGTTATGCATCCTTGCCAGGTTGGCGGATGCCATTTCTACCTGCGACAATTCCTTAAGGTTACATTCCTCGCCCCAAAACCAGTTCTTAACGATGTAACGGCTTCCGGATTGATCCTCAGCTATAATGTCATCCTCTATGGTTTTAACATATAAGTCAATATTATGATATCCGTGCATGTAAAGATGCTCTTTTACAACATGTTCAAACATGGCACGGTTTCTTGATCCCTCATAGCA
>Ga0134091_1002196_pt1 | contig 13727 bp, 7 predicted proteins | sample 2_5taG_FD_94451 | JGI IMG/M metagenome (GOLD analysis project Ga0134091, IMG submission 94451) | Switchgrass degrading microbial communities from high solid loading bioreactors in New Hampshire, USA - 2_5_20_6_A2 metaG | ecosystem: Engineered > Bioreactor > Semi-continuous > Anaerobic > Digestate...
AAAATTAGTATCACTAATTAATTTTTCTATTCTGGTTATTAATGAATATATCTCCTGTTTTTCCTCTTCATTGGCATCTTCTTGATATTCTTTTAATCCTTCCTTAATTACTATTAAATACGCCACAAAGTTACCACTATCTACTGTAGAAACAAATATTGGTCTTAAAGGTTCTAAATTAGTAGTGTCATACCAATTATATAAATGCCCCTCCCACTTTTCTAGCTTTTCAATAGTGTCTAATGTCTTTTTCATCAAACTTATCATTTCCTTGGTATCAATAAAACCTAAATCCCTACTCGATAATATGGACAATAGATAAAATCCTATATTTGTAGGAGAGGTTCTATTTGCAACTCCATTATAGGGGTATTCTTGAAAGTTGTCTGGTGGAAGAAAATTGTTGCTAGAGTCTGTAAACTCCTTATAATATCTCCATGTTTTTTCAGCTATGCTTTTAAGCAGCTGGATATCTTCATTCTTAACTTCAACTATATCCTTTTCTTCCTGACTAATTCTATATGCTATTATTGGTCCTAATAACCACAAAATGCTAATTATCGTACTTACTAGTAAATTGTTTGCCTTAAATGCATATGTGAGGTAAAACAGCAATATAGCAAAAACAACGTTTGCTTTCATCAATTTAAAATAGCTTGATACATCGTTTTTTAGCTTTCGCTCCATATCAAAAGCTGTAGTCCATTCCAATAGGTTTTTCTTAGAAACATATATTCTATAAAGGGTTCTTATGATAGCATCAGCCATCATATAAGCTTCATTAGGTAAGAAAACTAGCTGCAAAAATCCCTGATAAATAATCCTTTTACATCCTATAATTATAGAGCCATTAAATCTAATTCTTTCAAAGTTATATCTCTTAGATTTTAAATCTTCCACCCCTTTAATAATAATTGAGAAAAATAGATTTAATAAAACTATCCCTAACCAAACTATAATATTGCCAGGGAAAAACACTAGACCTATCATCAGCGTAATTAATAGGCTTATTGGAAGCAAACTTCTTCTCATGTTATCAAGCATCTTCCACTTTGATAAACATGAAAGATGCTTTCCTCGGAACCCTATTAGCCATTTTATTAATTGCCAGTCGCCTCTTACCCATCTATGCTGCCTTTTTATATAGGAACTATACTTTTCAGGATATCCATCAATTAGCTGAATATCCGTTGCTAAACCTACTCTTACATAACTTCCTTCTAATAGGTCATGACTTAAAACAGCATTTTCTGGTATTGCATCATTCAAACATCTTTGAAAAACTCTTAGATCATATATGCCTTTTCCAGTAAATATGCCTTCACCAAACAAATCCTGATATATATCAGAAACAGCATTGCTGTATGGGTCCATACCTCCCTGTCCAGCAAATATTCTTGTAAACAAAGATTTATTGCTGCTTTCTATATGGATTAGTATTCTTGGCTGAATAATGCCATAGCCTTCTACAACTATATTCCTTTCATTATCAACTACAGCTCTGTTAAGAGGATGGGAAATAGCTCCTATCAATCTTTTTGCTGTGTCTATAGGCAATTTTGTGTCTGCATCTAGTGTAATAACATATTTTATCTTCCCTCTAATTTTTGAAATATCTCCACATATTACTTTAAAACTCGTATTGTCATCTCCAAGGAGCAACCTATTCAATTCAACTAATGATCCCCTTTTTCTTTCCCATCCAATCCAGCAGTCTTGAGATTTTGAGTATATTCTTTCTCTTTGAAAATAGAAAAAAACATCTTCATCAGAAGCATATTTTTCATTAAGCTTATTGATCATCTCTATACCCTTATTTATAATCTTCTCATCTTCAGGTAGTTCTTTCTGATTTGCATCTTTAAAATCTCCAAGTACTGCAAAATATAAGTTTTTGCTCCTATTGGATAGATAATAAACTTCAATATTATTTATCAATTCATCTACTCTATTTTCATCGGTAATTAAGGTTGGCACTACTACTAATGTGGATAAATCTTCAGGTATACCTTCTTTAAAATCCAGTTTGGGAATAAATTTAGGTGTAAATATCTTTGAGTATAAATAGTTAACAAGGTTCAATACAATTGACAATATTGGTATGAAAGTTATGATAAATATTAAAAGGATTATAAACAGGTTATATTGATCATAATGGAACGCACTTAATAAGAAAGTCAGAAGGAAGGATATTCCTAAAATTGGGAAAAGATAATAACTTAGCCTTCCTAAATAGATATCTGCTTTACTATTGTTTTTATAGTATCTAAATAGCTTTTCTCGTCCTTTATCTATTAAGTAATATCCAATATGGGCTTGTTTATCCCTGCAGCCTCTATTCCACTGTTCCTGAGCAAATTCTAACAGTTTTTTAGCCAAACTTATCTCCTGTACATTGAACTTTTCTGCTAATAATTTTATATGATATCTGTAATATTCCTTAGATTCAGGGTCCATCTTATCATATATTCCTAAGGGATCTTCTTTTAATACTTTCTCTATAGCTCTTATGGAATCGAATATCTTTTCCCAATTTAATGATGAAATATTCCTTAGGGATGTTATTCCATATCCTAATGAAACTTTGTTCTTTGATTGAAGAGTATATTCTCTTTCTAAAATTATCTCAATGTTTTTACCTAAAAATCCTAACTTTTCATCAATTAGCTCAAAAATTTCTTCAAAATCCTTATTTCCTTCTCTTATCCTTCTAATTATCCTTTCTACTCTTATGGAATCTGCTAAATCTATATTTTCTATAATCTCTTCTAATCTCTCTTTGGAAGTGAAATCTATGCTGTCAACTTCATCCCATATTTCTTTTATATATTGTAAATTTGTAACAATAGTTTCTATATACTCAATTAAGCCTAAAGTTATATATTTAGGCAAATAGCTTATCTCCTTAAGAGAAAGTATTTCATCTTTTTGAAAGTCATTTATATATTTTATAATATTCTCTTCACTTATATTTCCAGTGGTATTATATATCAAGTCTAAAGCTAATATATATATTCTAGGATAGCCTTTATATAGTCCATCCTTTATCACATTCAAATAGATTTTATTTTCTTTTTCCACATCTATCCTTAACTGTCTATAGGTTAATTCTATTAAATAGAAATTATCCAATAACCAATCTGCACCTTTTGGTAGAGAGTTGCTACTTGCAACTCCTCTGTTGAAAATTTTGTATACCTTTTCTATATTCCCAAAACTTCTGTCCAATCTTTCCAACATAAAATTCTTTGTATTGGATTTTTTATCTGTCTTGCACAAAATGTATATTTCTTCTTTTACAACAGGAATATTTCTCTGACTTCTTTCCTTCATATTCCTTATCTTCCTTTCGTACTTTGAAGTTCATTTTTCTCCAATAAACTCCTAATCTTTTTATCATATTCTAACCACAGTTCCTCTGCATATTCCTCATTATATCCTTCAATGTATAAGTTGAATTTAGGCTTTTCATCATCTGGTATGATTAAAACCCATCCTTTATCATCAATGAACCTAACTCCCTGTTTTAATTCCATGCCTTCCTTCCTATTCTCTGCTAATCTTCTGATAACTTTTCCTTTGTCATCCCATCTACAGGGAATCTCTTTCTTAAAATAATAATATTGAGGAAGGTCTTGTACTAATTGATTTATTGTAACATCATTATCAATTAGATAATCAATTATCCTTCCTGTTGCCCAAATGGAATCAAAGTTAAGGACGTATTGAAAATCTATGTTTTTGTCAACTAAAGTCCTTATTATCTCCGACACATTAGACTTGCTATAAATAGTTCTTCCTTTATATTCTTTAACTAACTTCTCTATTACTCTTGGGAAGTTATATGGAATTACAGCTTCTTTAATAGAACCTGATTTTAATCCCATCAATATTGTTAACACATAGTATCTATCATCCTCTATAATATTAAATCCATCTGTTATGGACATTTTTTCCCCATCACTACTGTATAAAATGCCTAAGAATGCCGCTTCGTCTAAAACTGTATTTCTAATAGTTTCCACAGTTACATTCTTGTCATATTCTACTATTTTTATTTGACAACCTATATCTTTTAGAAATCTCTCAGCTAAATCTAACATATTTTTTGATGGAGATGAAATGACAATCTTAGGCTTTCTGCTTGTAATTTTATCTATGTTTTTTATTTGGTTTATGCCTTCTTTTAAATAGATTTCAGAAAAATTGTATATATTTACAACATCACGTATTTCTTTTTCACAACATCTTTTAAAATCTTCCAATAAGAAACTGCTTTCCACTTTCTTCTCTAAGTTTTTATCTATATTAGCTCCTATATGATTTATAAATTCAATATGAACTAAATTCTCATCAAAATCATCCGTTCTAATGAGTATACCTCCATCGGCGTTAAAAAATTTAACACTAAATCTGCACATGGGTATTGTGCTATTATTGATGTCGATAACTAGTCCACCAGTGCTGGATATTCCTGATATTATTGAATTCTTAACTAATTTAGATGTATTATGCTGGTCACTGTTTACAATAAATGTCCCCTTTGGCTTTATTACTGTAGCAAAAGATGCTCCTAATTTCGTAGCAACTTCGGGGGTTATTGTTTCATTTAACCTTCCAGAAATGCTTCTATATCCAAATAGCTTTTTTGTAACTCTATCCTCCCAAATCAGATTTCCTGTTACATTGGTTCCCTCTTCAATTACTTTATAGGGCCAAATCTTGACCTTTGGCTTTATTGTGCAGTTTTTGGATATCCTAGAATAGGAGCCTATTGTTGCTCCTTCAAAAACTCTGCTCTGCTGGTCAATAGTTACATTATCGCAGATTATGGCTTTTCTTATTTCGCTGTTTCTGAATATGGTTACATTGTCCCATAGAACACTCATCTTTATGGAAACGCCTTCATCTATAGTACAGTTGTTCCCGATTACAGCATAAGGGCCTATTGTTGCATTTGATTTAATAATAGAATCTTCTCCTATGACTATAGGAGGATATAGTTTGGCACCCTTCTCAATAGTAGTACCTTTGCCAATCCAAATCCTCTCTCCTTGTTCTCTACCAATCAAATGATATCTGCTTTCGTCGGATAGAATATCCAAATGGGTTTGTATGTAGCTGTTTAAGTCTCCTACATCACACCAGTATTGGTCAGTTACATATCCATACATGGGTACATTATCCTCTAAAAGCTTAGGAAATAAATCCTTACTAAAATCAAAATTTTGTCCCTTCTCATAATAGTCAAATACCTCAGGCTCTAAAATATAGATGCCAGTATTGATTGTATCGCTAAATACTTCTCCCCAGCTAGGCTTTTCTAAAAATCTGACTATTTTCCCGGACTCATCTATAATCACTACACCATACTCTAATGGAACTGGATCTCTTTTTAGTATTAAAGTAGTTTTGGATCCCTTTTGTCTATGGAATTTTATTGCTTTATCCAAATCCACATCTGTAAAGGCATCACCGCTTATGACAACAACTGTATTATCTAAGTACTCCTGAGCATTTTTTACGCTTCCCCCAGTCCCCAAGGGTCTATCTTCGACAAAATAATTTATGTTCACATCGTAATTTTTTCCATCCTCAAAGTAATTAATAATGGTGTTTGGTAAGTAATGTAAAGTTACAGCTATATCTTTTATGTTATATTTTCTCAATAGTTTTACGGTATATTCCATCACTGGTCTATTGAAAATTGGTACCATTGGCTTAGGAATGTCACATGTTAATGGCCTAAGTCTGGTACCCAATCCTCCTGACATGATAACTCCCTTGATGACAATCACTCCTTTTATGTGTATTCATAAAACTATTTTGTGGATTAGACTTTTATTTTATTCATGAAATAAAATCTTCTTAAGTGGTTTTAATAGAAAAGCTCCACACAGAATTCTGTGTGGAGCTAAAGGGCTACTATTTAACAGATTCAATTTTATCAAGCACTGTTTTTCTTATTGACTCTATTTTTTCTTCAGATAATTGTGCACTATCAGCTTTTGAATAGATATATATCTTGATCTTTGGTTCAGTTCCAGAAGGCCTAATTGCATACCAGGACCCATCATCAAAATAGTACTTTAAAACATTTGATTTAGGAGTTCCTGTATTATCTTTTAAATAGTCAATAGTTCTTTCTAAATTCATATCATCAATATTTTCAATTGGATTTTTCCTAAAGGATTCCATAATCCTTTGTATTCTTTCGCTGCCCTCAATTCCTTCTAATACAATAGATATTAAGTTGCTTAAATAGTATCCATGTTCTCTATATAGATCTTCCAATACATCCAACAGGGATTTTCCTCTTTTCTTATAATAAGCAGCCATTTCAGCTATTAGCATAGATGAAATAACTCCATCTTTATCCCTTACCATAGTACCATATACGTATCCTATGCTCTCTTCATAACCAAACAAGAAAGTATTCTCTTTAGTCTTATCGAATTCATTTGCTTTACCGCATATATGTTTAAATCCAGTTAATGTCTCTACAGTTTTAACATTATATTTATCAGCAATTGCTTTGCTTAAATCACCGGTTACTATGCTTTTAACAATAGCAGCATTTTGTGGTATGGTTCCCTTTTCATGTCTTGATGACAATATGTAGTTTACTAACAAGGCTCCTATTTGGTTGCCATTTATTTCTCTATAGTTTCCCTCATCATCCTTAACCATACAAGCAACTCTATCACAATCTGGATCTGTTGCTATCAATATATCTGCATTTTTTTCTTTTCCAAGTCTCTTAGCATACTCAAAGGCTTTTATATCTTCAGGATTTGGATACCCTACAGTTTTGAAATCAGGATCAGGATTCTCCTGCTCTGGAACAACAAATACATTGGCAAATCCTCTTTCCCTTAATACTCTTCTAACCAGCTTATTACCTGTACCATTTAAAGGCGTATATACAATTTTGATATCTTTATCAATATTATCATTTAAACTCAAGCTTTTAACATATTCTACATATTCATCATCTATATCTTTGCCAATATAACTTATCAACCCTTTATTAAGCCCCTCTTCAAAATCCATAATTTTAATTTCTGAGAAATCCTTAATGCTGTTAATGTTATCAAGTATTTCTTTTGCTATATCATCCAAAATCTGAGAGCCTTCTTCCCAATAAACTTTATAGCCATTATAATCCTTTGGATTATGGCTAGCAGTGATTACAATACCTGATATGGTATTAAGTTTTCTTATTGTATATGATAATAGTGGAGTTGGACGTATATCATCAAATATATATACCTTTATTCCGTTAGCAGCTAAAACTCTTGCAGATACTTCTGCAAAATCCTTTGAAAAATACCTTACATCATAAGCTATAGCAACTCCCCTTTTTATAGCATCGTTTCCCTTATTCTTTATAGTATCCGCTAAACCTTGAGTTGCCAGTGAAACAGTATACTTATTCATCCTGTTAGTACCTGCACCAATTATACCTCTTAAACCAGCAGTCCCAAAGGTAAGATCCGTATAAAATCTGCTCTTAATTTCTTCTTCATTATCCTTAATAGCTTCTAGCTCTTTTCTCGTATCAGCATCAAAAAATTCATTGGTAACCCAATACTTGTATTTTTCAAGATAGTCCATTATATACCTCCTTTGTTGATTTATAAAAGCCAATTAACTATTATCTATTATCCCATAAAAAATATTCCTTATAAACCATAGATACCTACATTTTTATATATTATAACATAAATGGAAAAGCCCCTTCCATTACTTTGTAATTTAAAAAGGGGCTTAATAAAACTATTCATTTGAATAGGTTATTATATATAATAAAATGCAATTAAAATTCTACTTTGTTTATATGTTGGCCCTTTAGCCAATTATAAATATTTTCACTGAAAGTTATATGAGCTCTCCTTACCATAGCTTCATCTGTGGCAAATCCTATATGTGGTGTAATTAATGTATTTGGTAAGGATAGTATTTGATAGTCTCTTGATAAAGGTGGTTCCTGGTCAAATACATCTAAACAGGCTCCTGCTATTCTTCCCTCTTTTAAAGCATCTACAAGTGCCCGTGTATCCACTATAGGTCCTCTAGCTGTATTCACTAATATGGAAGTAGGCTTCATCAATGCAATCTTTTCTCTATCTATTAATCCTCTTGTCTCTTTTGTCAATGGAGTATGTATAGAGATGATATCCGACTCTGATAACAATTCATCTAATGTAACATATTTTACTCCTAGAGATTTTAACTCTTCCTTTTCGGTTCTACTATAAGCTAGGACAGTTGCACCAAAGGCTATTGCAAGTTTTGCTACCCTTGAACCAATGGCACCAGTTCCAATTATTCCAAACTTCTTTCCATATATCTCTTTTTGTGTAGATCCTGCCTTAGTCTTTCCGTCTCTCGTTGTTCTATCTAGAGTATGAATGCTTCTTAAGAAAGAAATAACCATACCAAACACCAGCTCTGGTACAGATATAGTGGAATACCCAGCAGCATTTGATACTTTTACATTTCTCTCCTTACAAGCCTCTAAATCTACATGATCATAACCAGTGAAGGCTATTGAAATATATTTTAGATTTTCAGCAGCTCTTATTATTTCTCCTGACAAAGGCATATTGGCTATTACTAGTATATCCGCATCTTTAACCCTTTGTTTTAAAAGTTCAACATCATCCGTCCTTTCATATTGCACTATTTCATGTCCTTCATCGGTAATAGGCTTTGCAATCTCTCTAATATCAGATTCTGGTAAGCCTAAACCTTCAAGTACTACTATTTTCATATTGATGCTCCTTTCCTATGGTCTGTACTGCATTGTTCGAGTGTATATTACTACAACTGTAGATTATTGTCAACATCTGTCAAAAGCGCTGAGAATCATTAACTAAAATAATACTAAAGGAAGGTCTATTAAGACCTTCCTTTAGCAAGTTCACCCATTAAATTTTCTGTTAATGTAGTAACTCCTTTCCCTAAAACATCTTCTACTCCTAATCTATAGAGCGTTCTTTCGATAGCAGATATTGTTGATACTAAATAATGTCTGTCTATATTACCCATATGTCCTAGTCTAAACATCTTTCCAGCATAGGGGCCTAATCCTCCAGCCACTACTACTCCTTCTTCAGCTAATACTTTTCTAAACTCGCTATCCTCTATTCCATCCATATATATTACATTTGATAGAGTTACTGCTCTGTGTTCTTTTTCTGCTAATATTGTAAATCCTAATGCTTCTAGTGCAGTTTGCATTGCTCTTGCTACTTTTCTATGTCTTTCATATCTGTTTTCTATTCCTTCTTCTTTAATAATTCTTAAGGCTTCTTTCAACGCCCATATCATGTTTACTGGTGGCGTTGCAAAGTATTTTGATGGGTCTTTCATTATTGGCAACCATTTTTCAAAATCCATATAATAATCTCTTATGGTTCCTAAGCTTTTTCTTCTTTCCAATGCTTTTGGTCCAACAAATACTAATGCAAGGCCAGGCGCAACACCTAAGGCTTTCTGTGATCCAGTTATAAGTACATCTATTCCCATATCATCTATGTATTCTGGTTCTGCTGCTGTTGCACAAACTCCATCCACAACTAATATTGTATCTTCATGCTTTTTCACTATCTCACCTATTTCAAGTAGGGGAGCACATACTCCTGTAGATGTATCCACATGGGTAATAGTTATAGCTTTGTAATTCTTTTCATTTAATTTCTTTTCAATTTCTTCCACTGGTACAATCTTTCCCCATTCTGAAGATAATACATCTACCTTTAATCCCCTTCTTTGACATATTTCTGCATACCTATCCCCAAAATATCCATGAGATATAACTAGAACTTCATCTCCTTCTTTAGTTACATTTGTTATTCCCATTTCCATGGCTAATGTTCCTGTTCCAGCTACTACGAAAGCCTCTCCTTTTGTTCTGAATATTTCCTTTAAATTATCTAAAACCTCTACAAAATCCCTTATAAAATCAGCATCACCAAAAGCTACAGTTTCTCTGCCCATTTGGTCTTGTATAGACCTAGCTACTGGTGTTGGGCCTGGAATCATGACAAGTTTTTTATTTTTCATCACCAATCCCCCCTTATTTCCTCATAAATAATTATAGCACAATATTTTTTGGAGGAATCTGTTTATATGTCTTTTTTTACATAAATGTTAAAAGCTTTGGTGAAACACCAAAGATTTTAAATATGATTTTTATATAGCTCATTATATCTAATAGCATTTTTTCTAATGGATTCAATTTCTTCCTCAGTAACCTCTCTTACTACTTTTCCTGGAATTCCTAATACTAAGGAATTTGGTGGGATTACTTTCCCCTCTGGTACCAATGCTCCTGCACCAACTATACAGTTATCACCAATTACTGCATCATTTAATATAATTGCTCCCATTCCTATAAGACAGTTATTTCCAATAGTACAACCATGGACTATAGCATTATGTCCAATTACTGTATAATCTCCAATTTTTGTAGACTTTCCTGTTTCTGTATGAATTACTGAATTATCTTGAACATTGCTAAATTCTCCTATAGTTATGCTTTCTATATCTCCTCGTAAAACAGCTCCGTACCATATACTTGAACCCTTGCCAATATTCACATCTCCAATAACTGCTGCAGTATCTGCAACAAAAGCATCTTCATGAATTTTCGGTTTTATTCCCTTTATATCTCTTATCATATACACTACTCCTTCTCTTATTATTGTAATTATACATATAATACCCAATAATAAAATTGAATAAAAAATTAAGTAGAATTAGCATTACGAGCTATAGAAATAGTATAGCTACTCCTGCAACTGAAATAACTGCACCTAGTATTTCTTTCAATTTTACCTTTTCTTTAAATAGGAATACTGAAAATGGAATTATAGTTACCGGAGTAATAGATGTAATGGTAGATGAAATACCAGCACTTGTGTACTTTAAAGATGCTAGGGATAAAGTTACTCCTATAAAAGGCCCAAACAAAGCCCCTAGAGTAATCATTTTAATTGCATCTTTATTTTTAATAGCTAACTTTATATCTTCAAATTTCTTAAGAACAAATATTAAAATCGTAAAACCGATAAATCCTGAAATAATCCTTATTTGTGTGGCTGCAATAGGATTGTAATCTCCTATTCCTACTCTACTCACTATTAATCCTAAGGCTTGTCCAAGAGAACCTAAAAATGCATAGACCAATCCTTTTTTAGAATGGTTTATCTTTAATTTTTTAGTACCATCTTCTTTTCCTAGAATAACAATGGCTATTCCAAATATGGTTATAAACATCCCCAATAAGCTGACCATTTCTAATCTTTGCCCTAATAATATAAATTCAATCAAAGCAGTAAGTGGTGGACTAGAAGCCATTACCAGTAATGAGATTCTAGAGCCTACTTCTACATATGCTTTAAAGAGAAACAGATCACCTAGGAAAAAACCAATAAAGCCTGATAGGCTAAGCCATATCCAATTATGATATGTAGCATCCACAGGTAAAAGTAATCCTCTAATAATAAGAGAGTATAAGCTGACAAATATAAAAGCTAATATAAGCCTAATATAGTTGACAGCTAAAGAACCTACTCTTTTACCTGCACTTTCAAAGGAAAGACCACTTATTGTCCAACAAAATGCTGTCATTAGAGCTGCTAGTTCACCTAAATTTTTGAAGTTCATATCTTACACCGCCTTATGCTATATTCAACAAAATATAATATACTATTTTCAATTGGCATTGTAAATAAAAATAATTATTCTTTATTAAAAGGACATTAATGAGCCTTAATTAAATACAATAGAGCATATAGTACAGTAAATGAAATTCCCGCCAATAGTCCATATCCTTGACCTCTAACTAATGGCATACTAATTATTATAATTACTAGGCCAACTATTGCAATATAGGATGTATAAGGAAAACCTGGAAGTTGACATTTACCCTTCGGTGGACATCCGTTTCTTTTTCTAAATCTGTAATGAGTAAGTAATATTACTAAATATGTAAATAGTAAAGAGTATCCTCCTGAGCTGGCTAAAAATCTATATACTTCTGCAGGTAAGATAAAACTTAGAAACAAAGACAGTAGCATTGAACCCCCAGAAAAAACAATTCCCCTGTATGGTATATCACCTGTATCTTTTAACCATGATGGAGCATGACCTTTATCTGCTAATGATCTAATCATCCTACCAAGGCTAAAAGTGGATGCAAGCATAGTAGAAAGAATAGCAGTTATAAGTACCAAATTTATTATACCTCCTACCCAATTTAAATCCCATCTTGCAAGAGAAAACACCAGCGGACTATTTTCTTCTGTCAACATATCTGTAGGAGCAAGAAATAAAATTGTTATAATTGCTAATATATATAGAGATAACAAACCTATTACAGTAGCATTTATTGCTTTTGGAATGTTTTTGTGGGGATCATGAGTTTCAGAAGCTGCTAATCCTATTATTTCAAATCCCGCATATGACAACATCACAATAAGGGTACTTCCAGCAATCCCTCCAATCCCTCTAGGCATCAAAGATTCATCTGTAATAACACTTAAGCCTACAGCAGGTTTACCTGGAAAAAAACCTGTAATTAATACTAATCCTATCATAATAAAACCTACAATTGCTATAAGCTTAATAGAAGCTAAACTGTTTTCAAGACTACTTAATTTCTCTGCCCCTAATAGATTCAAAACTGTAGACAAAATTATTATAATAGACCCAATTAATATTAAAGGTGCATCTTTAATCCATCCCTTAATTAGAGTTGAAGCAGCCACTGCCTCACTAGACATAGCAAGTGTTATGCCAGTCCAATATACCCATCCTACAACAAACCCTAACGCTGGTCCAAATTCATTTTCTGCAAAAGAACGAAAAGACCCTGAATCAGGATTGGCTACTGTCATCTCCGATAACGCAAATAATATAAAATATACTAATATTCCAGACAGTATATAGGAAATCAATACTGCTGGTCCTGCAGTATTTATTGCTATACTTGAGCCAATAAAAAAGGATCCGCCTACTACTGCTCCTAATGCCATCAGAGTTAACTTTCCTGCAGTTAAACCTTTATGCTCTTTCATGACTACCCTCCAAATACTTTTTAATATAGTATTTGCTTATCAAGTGCAATTTACTAATAATACAGAAAAAAGCTCTAGGATAGTTTCCAGAGCTTTATTCATAATATAATTAGCACATATTATTTTTATTCATATTTATCAAAACATACTATTTCTTTTAAGTCCTTTCGTGGTTTTGGAGAAGGTGTTTCAGAAGGATACCCTAAAGGAGTTATGGCAACTACTCTTACCTTTTCTGGTATACCTAAAATCTCTTTCACTTTATTTTCATTAAAACTTCCAAGCCAACAGGTTCCCAATCCTTGTTCATAAGCTTCAAGAATCATATAAGCAGTTGCTATTGACAAATCCACAGTATATCTAGGCTGACCACATTTCATAATGCTATCAGGTTCTGTTCCACAACAAACTATAATTATTGGAGCTTGCCCAACAAAAGGCTGTTTAATTGCTTCATCAACTAATCTTTTCCTAGTTTCTGAGTCCTTTACAACAACGAATTTCCAATTCTGTTCATTTCTCGCTGATGGAGAAAGTCTTGCAGCTTCCAGTACTCTATGTAATTTTTCTTCTTCAACTGGTTTGTCCATATATTTTCTAACGCTTCTTCTGTTTTGTATAGCTGTAAAAACGTCCATA
>Ga0134091_1002198_pt1 | contig 13701 bp, 7 predicted proteins | sample 2_5taG_FD_94451 | JGI IMG/M metagenome (GOLD analysis project Ga0134091, IMG submission 94451) | Switchgrass degrading microbial communities from high solid loading bioreactors in New Hampshire, USA - 2_5_20_6_A2 metaG | ecosystem: Engineered > Bioreactor > Semi-continuous > Anaerobic > Digestate...
CATTGCTGTTACACCGAATTGACCTGTCTTCATAGTCAGAGCCACTAGATCATCGGCAGATAAAGTATTATCTAATGTAGCAGCCAAGGCTTCATATACAAAACCATATATATCAGCCTTTTCTTTACCCAAGTTAAATGCATGATGGGCATAGGCTGCCATACCTTTTATTCCATAGGTTATTAACTCTCTCAAAGAGCGGATATCTTCATTTTCTGTAGCCAGTACACCGACTTTTGAGGCTTTTTCAACCATGGATACCCTGTCAGTCACTTCAAAGTTTGCCGCATCTCCTAGTTGAATACCGGAAACTTTATTTTTCAAATCGTTTCTTATGGAAAGCATTTTAATTATCTGTTTCTCTATCGATATATCATCAAAATTTGCATTTGTAATTGTCATAAATAAGCTTTTTATTACTTCATGGTTTACAGTTCCGAGATTTTCTGCATCCAATTTTCCCTTAACAACTATCTCGGAAATCCCTTTAACTGTGTAGATTAATAAATCCTGCAGATTTGCAACTTCTTCATTTTTTCCGCAAACCCCTCTTATTTCACATCCTGTGCCCTTTGCACATTCTTGGCACTGATAACAAAACATACTCATAATACTAGACCCTCCTGTAATAATTTATTTTTCGATACGGGAGCTTTAACAATAATGCACCGTAAAAGGTCACATAAACCGTTAAATTTAAGTACTGCTCCACAGTAATCCATCAAATTTATTTAAAATTCTGTGGATGTAATGAAATCATCCATAATAATTTTTCATTGTCTAAAGTGATGTTAACCATTTATTTAACACCATTTCGCTCACCGTTAGTTATAGTATAATACTTTTAAATAACATATTCTGTTGTAAAAACAACGAAATAAAAAACTTTTTTATTATATTGTTATTAAAGCACTCTCACGGTTGGAATTGACAAAACCCTTATTATCAACAAGAATTCTGTTTCTTAATAAACAAGAGGATCTAGAATTTGAGTAATGATAATTAATTTTGCAAAAGGTCATAAAAATATTGGAGAGACAGTGAAAACCATCTCTCCAATATCATAATTAAGTGTATAAGCTTATCAATCAATTTATTAGAACTTAATAAATTTGTCGCCGGCAACACCGCAAATGCTGCATTTTTCAGGAACAAACTTTTCTATATTACCGCAAACCGGACATACATAGTAGAAAACTTCTTCTGTGCTATTGATGTTTTCCAATGCTTCTTTGTACAATTTGGCATGAACTTCTTCTGCCTTTAGAGCCAATGTGAAAGCTCCTACTGCAGCTTTTTCTCCTTCTTCTTTTGCCACTTCAACAAATTCAGGATACATTTTTTCAAATTCATGGGTTTCTCCAGCAATTGCTGCTTTTAAATTTTCTTCAGTGGAATTAATTTTTCCTGCCAATTCCAATTCTTTTAACGCATGAATTGTTTCTGCTTCAGCTGCAGCTCTAAATAACTTAGCAGCATTTAATTTTCCTTCTTCTTCAGCCTTCTTTGCAAAAGCCAAGTATTTCCTGTTTGCTTGAGATTCTCCGGCAAATGCCGCCATTAAATTTTCCAAAGTCTTCTTTTCACTCATTTTCATTACCTCCATATTATCTTTTTTAATTAATTTATTAATTATACTTTCAACATTATCAAACAGTCCATGTGGGAAACTTTCTCCCTTTTCGACTGCCTGTTTCACTTTTATTGAAAGATTTTTGTCTCCAATAATTATACTGCCCACAATTTTGTCATCTTTAATAACAAAACATATATAGCCATCTTGAGTTTCCATCTCATATTGACAATAACTCTCGTCTTTGGGCATAAACTCACCAATACTGAACATATCCAGCCCAAGAACCTTTAATACATTAGACTTGGGAACTCCGCAAAACTCAGAATCCATGCCCATAACATTTTGTGCAGCAATTCTGCCCTGTAACTGTGCAACATTCCATGCACCGTATAATGTACCGTAATATTCAGTAACATCACCGGCTGCAAATATGTATTCCTCGGAAGTCTTCATCTGTTTATTTACCACAACTCCCGCATTTACTTCAAGTCCTGCCTCCTTGGCAAGGTGCGTGTTAGGTCTTATTCCTGCTGTTATAATAACCAGCTCAGCAGGTAATATTTCTCCTGTTGATAGTCTCACACCCTCACATTTATTATCGCCAATAATCTCCTCAACCTTAGAGTTTTCTCTAACTTCAACGCCAATATTTTTAAGATATTTTTTGAGAAGAGCGGCTGCTTTTTTGTTCAACTGGCGGGGCATTAACCATTCCGAGCTTGCCAACAGCGTAACTTTAACACCGCTTTTGGCTATCGCTCCCGCAGTCTCTATACCCAGTATTCCTGCACCAACACATATACAGGATTTTATTTGACTTAACTTTTCAAGAATAAAATCAGCATCCTCAATTTTTCTAACAGCTGCAACATTCCCCAGTTCTTTTCCGGGTATGCTAGGAATAAAAGGCTGTGCTCCGTTTGCAATAACCAGCTTGTCAAAATCAATTTCTGTCCCATCACTAAGCTTAATCTTTTTACTATCTTTAATAATTTCAGTTACTTTCACTCCTGAAATTAGTTTTATTCTTTTTTCTTTATAAAAAATCTCAGGATAAATTGAAAGACTTTCTCTTTCAGCCCCTTTTGCAATATACTTTGTTAAGTTTAAACGGTAATAGGGTAGAACATTATCTTCTGAAACCAAAGTAACTTGTGCTTTTTCAGAAATATTTCGAATTTCTTCAGCACAGGAAAGTCCTGCAATCCCTCCGCCTATTATTACAATCTTAAGAGATTCATCTCCTGTTTTATTAGTTTGCCCCTTATTATAAGGTTCAAACATACCACTTTCTACACCGCATACCGGACAAGCATTTGGTGGATTATTCTCATCGTGAACATATCCACAAACCATACATATCCATGAATTTGCAGACTGTTCTATCTCTTTTGTTTCTTCATGTAATTCAAACTCTTCAGAGCTTGCATCACAAACAGGACATTTTTCAGGAGGGTTTTCGCCAATATGTATGTAACCGCAAATAAGACATATGTAAGTTTTCATTTCTCCCTTTCCAACCCTTTCAAAAATCATTAGACCAACATTTTCCACAAGTTATCTCCGCAAGCGTAACTAGCCTTTTACTTTAACAGCTTGTCCGTCATCTCTTAAAATCTTCCTGTTATTATATAAGCTAAATCAAATACTGTAATAATCTATTTTAAAACTTCTCATAACAACATATTTTCTACCTGAGCGATTGCCCTTTATTTATTTACCCCGAATAAATTTCAGTAAACAAAAAATTTATCTTGCAGTAAAAAAATTTTTTCATAGCAGTGCTTCTTTTCATCCAAAGGGTTCTTCAATCAAACTTTGTATAGACTTGCGAAAATTTTTCCACTGCTTTGGATATTCATTACTACCGGAAAAGTTATAAGTTAAATCCCTGCATACTATCTTTACTGTCCAATGATTTGTATCGCCCATTTCAAGGTCGGATTCAAGACTTTTCTTCCATGAAAATACTCTACTTTCATAAAGGCGATGAATGAATTGAATTAAAGCTTTTTCCGCAAATGCTAAATCCCTTTGCTTAATTATATTATTCTCAGCATCCTTAGCTAAATAAAATCCGCTTAACTCCCTAATGTTTATTTTCAACTCACAAGAATGCTTTAAAAATACTTCAATGCTATCTATATCACAAGATTTAAGTCCCTTTAACATAAGTAATATAACTTTCCAATAGTTTAATTTCTCCTCGAACTTCACCGCATTGGAAGGACTGGTTGATGGCAGCCTGTGATAGAAAACATCAAAGTTTTTAATACCCACTAACTTTTTATAAAATTTCTCAGCCGGTTCACCATTGAAGTATACTGCCTTTATGTTGGGATACTGTTTAAAAAAACTTGCAAAGTCATTGGGTACTGCATCTTTTATATCACTATCCAAACTTCCTTCTCGATTACAAGCTTTAAGAACGTCCCATAAAGCTATTCTATGTTCAAGCAAAAGTTTCTTCTTTCGTTCATAATCGTTAGTTATTTTTTGCTGCAGCAATGAGAATATTATTTTCCAAAAAGCATTTCTCTCATTTCCATAATACTCCTGTCTTTGTAGGGATTGAACTCCAGGCATTGTACCCAAAATCAATATCTTACTGTCTTTATTTACAATAGGCTCAAAAGAGTTAATCACATTAACCTCCAAAATCTTTATATGTCTTGTGCAGATTATTTTATATTCTGGGTTATACTATTAAAATTATGCAAATTCACTATATATCTACCATCCTTTCATATAAACTAACCTTTATTATCTATTGCATATATTTAATAATTAGAAGCTTACTAATATCAATCTTTTGAGAGATTACGAACTCTACGGTAAATTGCATACATTAACTTCGAGCTGGATTTTACACAATTTAACATTAATTTTATATTACAATAAGATTAAAAATACATTAATTAAATGCTTTTGGCAATTTCTTGATATATAATTTTCATAAAGAAATATAAGGTTGAGGTGTAAAATTATGAAACCCAAACTTTCTATAATTGTCATGACGGTAAACATATTAATGTCTATCTCAAATATTAATTCCTCAGCAATAAATGCCGCAGAAGTACCGACATGGACAAAATATATTGAACAGTCAACGGATACGTTACAGGGAGTAGCATACGGTAACGGTCTTCTGGTTGTAGTGGGAGACAATGGTTTAATAAGAACTTCTGTGGATGGAGATAATTGGCTTTACCAGTCTTCCGGCTCAAAAAGCAATCTTAAAGATGTGGCATACGGCAACGGAGTTTTTGCTGCTTGCGGTGATTCCGGTACTATTATTACTTCAAGCGACGGATCAAAATGGACTTCTATAAAAAGCAACACGGAACATAACCTTTCAACCGTAATTTTTGACAGTTCAAAGTTTATAGCAATTGGTGATTACGGAACTATATTAATATCAACGGATGCTGTAGCATGGGATATTATATCAACTTCAATTAATGACAACTTGACAGACATTTGCATGAACAATGGCACCTATGTTATTGGAGGCTCCAAAGGTTTATATATTTCAAAAGACTTAAGAAATTGGTTACATATTAAAGAAACCGAGAATTATGCAATTCGAACAATAGCCTGTGATGGAACAAACTTTGTAGCTATAACAGCAGCTTATAATGAAGGAAGAATTGATGCGGGAGGTTACCGCGACTATTCCCATGTCTTTATTTCGGCTGACGGTATAAACTGGTCAAACCATGTAGTTTATGGAGTATTCGGTAAAGTCCTTTGGGATGGAAAAAGATTTTTTGCAATAAATGCACCTACTGCCATGTGGGGACCGGAGCAAAATATAATATTGCATACAAGTAATGATGGTGTGGAATGGTCAGATATAAGGATAGAAAACACTGGTATATTAAACGATGTGGTGTGGACTGGAGAATATTATATTGGAGTGGGATACCAAAACAATATTTTAAAGTCAATCTATGTGGATAAATGGACTAATTTAACTAACCCTACCCTTTCAAAACCATCGTATTTTGTAAGTGACGGAGCTTCTCTTGTATGTCTAGGCAGTGATGGCTATATCATGGTAACAAAGGATATGAAATCTTGGACTTGTGTTAAAATCAGTGATGCCCACCATTTGGACAGTATATTTTGGAAAGACGGTATTTTTTACATTTGGGGTTATGAAAAAGAAAATTATTTTAATCACTGTCTTTTCATATCAAAGGATCTAAATAAATGGGATAAATTTAAGTTTACTACCGAGCAATTCACATCCATTAGTAATGAAAATATGAGTAGGATTATTTACAACGGCAGCCGCTTTGTATGCGGTTTGGCATGGTCTGATGACGGAATAGAATGGGATAAAAGTGTGCCGGAGTTTTTAAAGGTGTATGATTCATTTTATAATGGCCTATGGGATGGCAGAAATTATTATCAAGTAGGAACAAGTATCATATCTTCATCCGACGGGATTAAGTGGAAAAGCTATTCAATAACTGAAAACGATATATTAAAAGGCATTGCATATAGCGGAAATAGATATGTAGCAGTTGGTAGTCATACAGACATCGATAATCAAAAAGGAGTTGTATACTATTCAACCGACGGAAAGCAATGGACTAGAGTTTTGCTTGACCCAAGCGGTCTAAATGCAGTTTTATGGACAGGAAAGTCTTTTATTGCAGCTGGATATGACGGAACTATAATGGAATCTAAAGATGGTATCAAATGGAGTAATCACATCACAAATACCCAGGAAGAGTTTATTTCACTGTCTGTATGGAAAAATGGACTTGTGGCAGTAAGCAACTTGGGAAGCATATTCTATTTAAATGGGCAGATTGATTTTGACAGGCTCTTAAGCCTATCTCCAAATGCCCCGAAAACCGAACCTGTACCTGATGAAATACTGGACTGGAATGTAATAGATTTAGAAACTGAATATGAGTTTATGAAGGTAATATGGACAGGAAAAGAGTTTGCAGCAGTAGGTGACAATGGAATTATAGCTTTTTCATCAGACGGAAAGTTGTGGGATAAACGTACCATTGGTGGAGTAGGTAGAATAACCGGTATCGCTTATAACGGTAAAAAATTTGTTGCCATCGGTCAAAATTTAAAGGATGAAAAATCAATTATTCTATCCTCATCAGACGGTATAACCTGGACACAACATCCACTGAAAAACAAAAGCAATAATTCAGGAAATGTTATTTGGAACGGTAAAATTTTTGTCGCTTTAGGTGAATCTCCGGTTCAGTTTTACTCTTCCGAAGATGGCGAAGTCTGGAATGAATTTTCAACGCAAGCCCTTACGGATTATCACAGGAGTGTCATTTGGGATGGAACAAAATTTATTTCTCTTGCCGCAGGTATAGCAATTTCATCCTATGTCTCGCAAGACGGTATTGACTGGACATATAACTGGATTGAACTTCCTTATGGACATGTATCAAATATTCATTATCTTGGTGGTGCCTTAATCACAACAGGACAGGGAACAATAGCTACCTCAACAGACGGCAGTACTTGGTCTATAGGTAATTGCCCTACATCTTCTCCCATAAAAGACTTAATCTACGATGGAAAAAGGTATTTAGCCTTTACTGAGAGTAACAGAATACTACAATCAGAAAACGTAAAGGATTGGGAATTTAAATATTTAAAGACACCTTTTACCTTCAACTCCGTTTGTTGGAACGGAAATATTTATGTTGGAGTAGGAAAAGGTAAAATTGCAACAGCATGTCCTATGTCCTTTCCAAAAGTACTCATTGACAATACACCTTTATTGTTTGATTTTGCACCGGTGAATGTTAATAATAGAGTTCTTGTACCTATGCGAGCAATTTTTGAACAGTTTGGAGCAGATGTTGAATGGGATGCTTCAAAAAAGCAGGTAACTGTTGCAAAAGATGACAAGACCATTAGGCTTACAATTGGTGATCCTATAGCAAGAATAAACGATTCGGAATATGTTCTCGATTCCCCTGCAATAATTGTAAACGGAAGAACAATGGTTCCGATAAGATTTATATGTTCAAGCCTTGGTGCCGATGTTGAATGGCTGGATAAAGAAAAAACAGTCAACATTAAGATTTTTAAATAGTTGACTGTTAAAATTCTTTTAAATAAACAGCAGTAAACTTACTGCCATTACCATCATACCTGCCACCAATCCATATATTGAAAGGTGTGCTTCTCCATATTCCCTTGCAGTCGGTAAAAGTTCGTCCACTGAGATAAATACCATTATACCTGCTACTGCCGCAAATAATATTCCAAAAACAACATCATTAAAAATTCTGAATAAAATCAAATATCCAATTATTGCACCTAAAGGCTCTGACAATCCCGACAAAAAGGAAAGCCTAAAAGCCTTTTTCCTGTCTCCTGTAGCATAATAAATAGGCATGGAAACCGCAATTCCTTCCGGAATGTTGTGAATAGCTATTGCAACTGTAATAGCTATTCCGAGGGAAGGGTCTTTTATTGCCGATGTAAAAGTCGCCAAACCTTCCGGAAAGTTGTGAATTGCTATTGCAAGGGCAGTAAGCGTACCCATACGCATAAGCCTATTTTGGTTATCATTTTCACTTTCATTATAAATATCTTCAACTTTCCTCATCTCATGAGGATTTTCAGTTGAAGGAACAAATTTATCAATAGCCGCAATCAGGAATATTCCTCCAAAAAAGGCTCCTACAGTAGCCCATGAGCCTCCCATCTCACCTAATGCTGATATAAGGGATACTTTAGCCTTTTGAAATATATCAATCATTGATACATAAATCATTACTCCTGCTGAAAAACCTAATGCAACAGATAAAAATTTTGTGTTAGTCTTTTTTGCAAAAAACGCAATGGCACTTCCCACTCCTGTTGACAATCCTGCAAACAGTGTAAGTCCTAACGCCAGTAAAACATTTTGCATATCCATAGTGCCTTACTCCCTTCCATGTTTCTAGTGTATTTTTACCCAAATAACTTACAATTTAATCAAATTAGATTTGAACTTTTTTATATATATCTTCATACATTAGTCTTAGGAAAATCTTTACCGCCACTAAAATTGTTTATATAAAATAATTACAGTATCCCAAATAAGGTTGAAAATCGAGTTTTTAGGTACACGCAGGAATTATATGTTGCTGAAGAGTAATTGAAAATTCATTCTTTAAAATCATCAGCATAATTAGGTTTTCGGCATCAAACTTATTACAAAAAATATATAACAAATTTGCATATTAAATTCAAGCAATGCATTTAAGAAACACACGAAATAATGTTTGAAACCCAATGGAACAAAGTTATGTAGTAAGGAGGATTTAAAGTATGGGACTTACCAACCAATCAACGGGAATAAGTATACTGGATAGTGAACTCCGCATTGAATTCACAACAACCAATGATAGAATTATTGCACTGGCTGGAAATCCAAATGTAGGAAAAAGCACAGTCTTTAACAATTTGACCGGCTTAAATCAACATACAGGAAACTGGCCAGGAAAGACAGTAACTAGTGCACAGGGGAAATATCGGTATAAGGGTAATAATTTTATATTAATAGATTTACCCGGTACTTACTCACTTATGGCTAACTCTGCCGAAGAAGAAGTTGCACGGAATTTCGTGTGCTTCGGTAAACCTCATGCCACCATTGTAGTAGTGGATGCTACATGCCTTGAAAGAAACCTAAATCTTGTACTTCAAACCTTGGAAATTACCAATAATGTTGTTGTATGCGTCAACCTTATTGATGAAGCAGAAAGGAAAAAGATACATATAGATTATACCGAATTGTCCAAACGATTGGGAGTGCCTGTAGTTCCTACCAATGCCCGAAGCAATAAGGGCCTGAAAGAATTAATGGATAAGGTATATGATGTTGCCAACAAACAAATTGCAGCAAAATCCATCGATATTACATACGATGACGTAATTGAGCAGGCAATAAAAATGATTCAACCAAAAATTTGGGAACTGGTGGACGGAAAAATAAATAACCGTTGGGTAGCTCTTAAACTTTTGGACGGAGATACTGCCCTATTGGAATCCTTAGAGAAATACTTAGGGTTTAGCCTTATGGACAATACAGAACTGCTTGAACTTCTTGATAAAGCAAAAACTTTCCTTGCCGATAACGGCATCCATCCCGAGCAACTGCGTGACAAAATAGTATCAAGACTTGTAAGTATAGCAGAGGATATCAGTAAGAATGTGGTGTCTCTCGAAAACAAGCATTATAATTCCATGGACAGAAAAATTGACAGCATACTTACTTCCAAACTTTTTGGCATACCCATTATGGTAGCTCTTTTAGCCCTTGTCTTCTGGATCACCATTGAGGGCGCAAATATACCTTCAAGTTTGATAGCCACTTTGCTCTTTGGAATTGAAGCCAAACTTACAGAACTGTTTATGGCTTTAGGTTCACCCGATTGGCTCCATGGTATATTAGTCCTCGGCATTTACCGCACCCTGGCATGGGTAGTTTCAGTCATGCTGCCGCCAATGGCTATATTCTTTCCCCTATTTACATTGCTTGAAGACTTGGGTTATTTGCCGAGAGTTGCCTTCAACCTTGATAATTTCTTTAAAAAAGCATGTGCCCATGGAAAGCAAGCTTTAACCATGTGCATGGTTAAACAAAAAATGTAATGGTTAATAAATAATGTCCAATCAATTACTTCTTTTTTTATGTTTTATACCTTCTTATTTTCCAAAAAGAATTTACATAGTTCTTTTTTAGTTTTATATTAATGAAAGTAAAATTATTAAAAAAAGAAATCAACATTGCTGATTTATAATATTTTTCAATAATAGAAACTAATTAGTCGATTTCTATTATTTTTTATACTGCTCAAAAATATTGCTAAATTTTAAGTTTTTTTGTTACCATTAGGCCATCCCAATCGTATAAGAAGTGAAAAAACAAACACGGAGGAACTATGGATAAAGATAGAATTATTGTTTCCAGAGTCCTAAATGGAGAAGGGGAAGCTTTCGGTGAAATAGTAGAATGCTACAATAACAGGATTATATCTTTTATCTGCAAAATGGGGGTAAAGCCTGAAGACTCCCAAGATGTAGCACAAGAAGTTTTTATAAAAGCCTATAATAATTTATACCGCTATAACTCAAAATGGGAGTTTTCCACATGGTTATTTACTATCGCCGTAAATGTTGTAAAGGATTTATTTAAATCCCAAAAGGCTAAATCCTGTTATATTACAGATGACTTGAATAATCTGTCAAAAGGCTATACTTACGAAGAATCTTTTGTCAGTATTGAGCAAAAGGAATTAATTAAAGAAATGTTTCAGGTATTAGAAGAGGATGTAAAGGCAATGTTAATTCTATTCTACTATGTAGACCTACCCCTTAAGGAAATTGCCAATATATTTCACACCAAACCTTACATAGTTAAAATGAAAATCCATAGGGCTCGTAAAAAACTTTGCGATCAGTTCAGTAAAAGATGGGAGAGTGAGTATAGTGTGTAATTATGATTCTGAATTTATAATCAGATACAGGGACTCGGTTGTCAGTCAAGAAGAAAAAGAAAAATTTGAGCTTCACCTTTTGGATTGTGAAACTTGCAGACGTAAGGTTGCTTTAGACAAAAAATTAATCGATTTTTTGAAAAGTGAAAATTCTGCCACCTATAGCCTTAATAAATCTCAAGTAATGTCAAATATCGATTTAAATAAATACGATTCCGGTAAAGGAAATTTAATGGCCAAATTAGTAAAATGGAAATCAATCAGTATTAAAGTTGCAGCGGTATTGGTTGTTTGTATAGGAGGTATAGCTTTGGCACAAATCAATCCTGTCAGGGAAGGTTTAAAAACTATATCTCTAAATATTTTAGACAAACGAAGTAGATTATATGATAATACTTCTGAAGATATTATTCCGGCTTCAACGCCAAAACCCTCAATCCCTGTCATTAGCTCAAATGGTATTTTACCCAATTATGTAGACTTAGATAAATTGCCGGAAAGTTATACTGTAGATGATGCTAAGAAGGATGGCTGTGTTGTATTTGAAGGATTATTTTTAACATCCGGAGAAACCGAATGGGAAAGTTTTCTAGAGATGACTCAAAAGGGACAACCTGCAAAAATACGCCTAGTCCATTATTCTGAAAATGCCGATTTTGACTTTAATATCATAGATTTATTATTTGACGGTAAAACTTATTATGTTGCTGGAAAGAAAGGCATAGCTAATCAATATAAATATATAAACCATTATTCCTCAGAAACCTACGACTATTACGTATTATCTAACATAAAAGACATTTCACTAGAGCAGCTTTCAAAATCATTTGACATAATTAATTGTAGTTTTATTTATACAAACCACTACCGTATGCCCAAGATTGATATAAAAAGTATATGGCCCAATTATACAAGTTGCCATGAACTACCGGAAGATTATACCATTGAAGATGCTAAAAGGGATGGCTGTGTTGTAATTGAAAATTTTTCGTTTACTTCCGGAGAAACCGAATGGGAAGACTTTTTAGAACTAACAAAAAAGTGCATTTCGGCAACTATTCGAATAGTAAGTTATTACCAGAATGATACTATTTCCGAGCTTACTATAAAAGATTTGTTATTCGACGGTTCGACTTATTATGTTATACAAAAGGATGGCATAGCTGAGCAATATAAATATTTAAAACATTACCCTTTGGAAAATGGTGACAAATATATACTATGCGATATAAAAGACATTTCATGGGATGAAATTTTCCATTCACTCCTTAGCAGTGATTTAAGAAATCATATCAGATATAAATACATTTTTTCAATTAACCGGGAATAAATATAATTAGCAATAATGCTGTAGGAAGTCAATCGTAAAGATACCCACTTCCTACAGTTTTTTATCATTAAATACTTAATTCTAATAATATGATATGGATAAGTATCATTTTGCACTTATCATTTGTTATTATATCAGTACATACTCTTTATCACATAATAAATCTACAACTAACTGAAATAGCTCAAAGTCTACTTTCGCTGCACCTTCGTCCACAAATCCGGCTAAAACCATATACTTATTAAAATTGTCCCCATCCTTTTCATCCAATAACTTCGGAACATTCAAAAAACCTGCCGAAGTTTCATATGCCTCTAATACCTCTGTTGTGTAAAAAATCGGTATGATCGATAGATTATCTAACACTTTATATTTTACCAAAACTGCCTTTTTGCCTTCAGGAATATTTGTTATAAGCCCATCTTTCCTCTTACTTTCATAAACACCTTCTATAACAACTTTATTCAAATACTCTCTCCACTCTTCAGTCCCATCTCCAAAATTATGTATACTTTCGCCGAACCTTACACTAAATTTCATCCAGGGCAAATAACGCTTTGTAATACTCTTCACTATAAACTTTAAGCTATCTATAGGTTCGTCAGGTAAAGTAAAATTTTTCTCTCTAAAAATCAGATCGGCAATCGCCATGGGTTCTTTTTCAAGGAACTCGGGTATTTTTACCGATTCTCTAAATTTATTAAAAAAGCTCCTTTCTTTTTCTTCCTGTTCTTTTTCGAACTTTTGGATATCTTCCTTACTATTTGGATTGTTAGGATCATTATCAGGCAGAGACTCAATAGCATCTATCAATTTATCCATAAAATCTGAATTGTTCAAAATTTCAGTCATTTCATCCAATGGCGATTTTGCAAATCTCATATCCTGTTTATCAACTCTTAGCTTCCCGTCCATATGAAATTCTTCATTAGCGTTTTTAAAGGTACTGTTATTTTGTATTGCTTCCTTTTCAACTATCCCTTGATCCGGTTCATATCTATACATAGTTGACTTTCCTGAGGTATCACCAACCTTGTGGCCATTCACTTCAATATAATAGTTAATACGCTCCAACAGCCATTTTGACTTTTCCAAATTCATTATATTTCGAGCCCATTGTTCACCTATTTTCATCTCTATTTCTTCCGGTTCACTTTCATATCTCATTATCAAACTTTTGGGCGCAAAAACTTCTAATATAAATTTTCCATCCAATCTGTATATTGCAGAAGCATATAAATTGCCCATAAAATATTTGTTTATATCGGCGTACTTTACACCATTAAATCTATATTCTCCTGGCCTCA
>Ga0134091_1002208_pt1 | contig 13651 bp, 5 predicted proteins | sample 2_5taG_FD_94451 | JGI IMG/M metagenome (GOLD analysis project Ga0134091, IMG submission 94451) | Switchgrass degrading microbial communities from high solid loading bioreactors in New Hampshire, USA - 2_5_20_6_A2 metaG | ecosystem: Engineered > Bioreactor > Semi-continuous > Anaerobic > Digestate...
GCCGCAAATGTCGCCGCTGTTTTTCTCTCCCCCGCCGCAGAGGGTATGCGCCCTCTGAGCAATTAGCTCCCGCCGCAGTGTGAGCGAAAATCCCATCGCAGTCTTGCCGAAAGGAACACCCGCCCGCCGCAAAAAAAAGGCTTTTCCGCCATGCGCCGAAAGTGACGCCCGCCCCGCCGCTGCGCCTTCCCCGCCACATTTCTGTTCCTTTTAGCTGTGCGCCGCAAATGTCGCCGCTGTTTTTCTCTTCCCCGCCGCAGAGGGTATGCGCCCTCTGAGCAATTAGCTCCCGCCGCAGTGTGAGCGAAAATCCCATCGCAGCCTTGCCGAAAGGAATTCCCGCCCGCCGCAAAAAAGGCTTTTCCGCCATGCGCCGAAAGGAGCACCCGCCCCCGCCGCTGCGCCTTCCCCGCCGCCAAGGCACACGGGTTTCCCCGCTCCATCCATAGCCGCCAAAAAGGGCTTTTCGCCCCGCCTTCTCTGACCCGCATTAAAGCCCAACAGCTTTAGGACTGCATACGGTCAAAAAAACCCCGCTCATTGAGCGGGGTTTTTATATTAGCCTAAAATCTCGTTAAGGTAATATGCCCTTGTGGCGGCTCTTCTGCCGCGCTCGTCAATTACCTCAAAGCGGAAATACTCCTCGTACTCAAGGTCGTTCAGCTCAAATACCGCCTCGGTAACATGCTCTCCCTCAAAAGCGGAGACGCAGTTGTAATTCCTGCCTTTGGGAATCATGATAATGCGCTTTGCGGGGGAGGTTTTGACATATATCTTTCCGTCCTCGGCATAAAGCTCATGAATTTCGGGACCCATGGAGGCGTAGAAATCACCCTTCTCAAGGGCGTTTATGACCGCCTCGTATTTAAGCTCGGGTGCTTTGATATATGTAAAGCCGCCGAATGAGTCGTGATGAGGGTGATTTACCGCAAAGCGGTCGTGGTTGTCGTCGCTGGCGCAGACAAAGAGTTTTTTGCCCATTCTCAGCATATTGTCATAGTCTTTCGCCGCATAGGCATAGGAGCCGTCAATGTCGCTGGAGTAATTGTATATCTCCATCATCGTAAAGCCGTCATAATCCCTGTAGTCGTCAAGATTCTGAAGGGACCAGTCGGGATGGTTAAGGCAGGAGAGGAAGCCGTTTTCCTTCGCGAGCCTTAAAATATCGTTGACTCCCTCAGCGGAGTAAACCCTTTCGTAGTCGTCGGGACCCGTATGCTTTAATGTCTTTGCCTTTTCACGGTTGCCGCTCCAGAAGTACTTGGGGTTAAAGGCAAATAGGGTGGTGTTTTTCTGCTCTTTGGCAAAGAAGTTTATGTGGCAGACCTTCTTCTGCTTGTTGGGCAGGTGAGTGGGCTCCAGAACCTCCAGCTCAAAGCCGGTAATGGTGAGAAAATCCTCGTCGTCAAGATATGAATGCTCATTGAGCCACTCGTGGTCGGTTATGGCGAGGATGCTGTAGCCTCTCGACTTGTAGTGCTCTTTAAGCTGCTCGGGGGTGTAGTCGCCGTCGGACAGGGTGCTGTGACAATGGAGATTTGCCTTGTAGAACCTGCCCTCCTTGGGCAGTAGATATTTTCTCATACATTTCCTCTTTTCTAAATGTAATGCGGTTGGCAATCAAGGGTATTTTATTCCCATAAATTCGGGGTGTCAACCTCCCCGGTAAAAATCTCGATTGAGTACTTTCCTCCCGAGCAAAGAGGTCGACAAAATACGCCGGACTTTCCGTAAATCGGCTATGTTCAAAGTGTCGAAAATTTACATTAAGGCTTCAAATAGCTTGACAGGCAGTAGGGCGGAATATATAATCATTATGTATAATTGTCTAGCTGTGTCCCTATGTGTTTTTATACAGCTTTACAGAATCTGTTTGATAATTGCCTTTCTTATCCCGCTAACTTTAAGGAGGAACAAATTATGAGGACAAAGCCTGGAAACCTTAAAGCTGCCTTCAACAGAACGGTGGTTTTGGTTTTGACTTTATGCATGGTTGCAGGCGTTATGGCAGCGGTGGTTACGCAAACCGCACCTACGGCTTCGGCGGCTGTATTGGAGGCAAACAGTGCCTCCGGGCTGCAGAGTGCTTTGAATAATGCTGCCAACGGTGATACTGTCAGGGTTACTGCCGATATTGCAATGGGTAATACATATTTAAGCGTTAGCGGCAGTAAGAGTATTACTCTTGACCTGAACGGAAAGGTTGTTTCATGGACTAAAACAAATGACGGCGATTTTTCCGCTCCGATGATCAATATCGGAAGCGGTACAACCCTTACCATAATATCTGCAAACACATCCGGAAAAATCCGTGTGTATAATGAGAAGAATAATCAGAAGGACGTGTCCGGTTCTCTAGGCTTCATGAATGTCAGCGGAACGCTTATACTCGAAAGCGGTACGATTGAGGTTGACATATTTATGAATGGCCAGGCAGGTAACTTCTACGATGGCGCTACTAATACCACAACGGTTTACGGAATAAATACAAAATCAGGCGGCCGTTTTGTTATGAACGGCGGTGTGTTCTATATCAGCGGCAGAACCTATGCTGTTGCAAGAGGTATAGTTAACTGGGGCAGCAGAGGATCTTCTACAACAAATGCTACCGGTGTCAGGATTGATTCAGGTTCGTCGGTTGAGATAAACGGCGGTACTTTCACTACCTACGGTATGGCTGAGTCCAAGCCGTCGTCCGACTCCAACGGTAACGATGACGGTATTTATACGACCCTTAACCTTTTTGCTTTTGAGAACAGCGGATCTTTGACTATCCACGGCGGTAAAGTTAATGCTAACGGTCAGATGGGCGACCTTAAAAAACCAAGGACAATAATATATATGTATGCAGTTAAGGGCAATACACCTACGATTACAGGCGGCGAGGTAAGAACATCGCTGACTATGGGTGGTAGCTACAGCGCCCTTGAAGGCATACATCGCGCTACCGAATCTGACCAGTATTATGATGCATACGGAAACCTGAATACTGGTGTTGCCAGCAGAAACGGAATGAGCACTCCTTCTGCCGGTGTCGGTATTTATAATGGTGCAGCCAGCTTTATAGTAGGCGGCTCTGCATACAGCGGAAGCACAACAGTTCGTGTAGAATATGATTATCTCGGTACGGTCACGGCTTCTCCGAATGCAAGCATAGGTACGGTTTCCCTTTCAAGTAGTGCGGGCTTTAAAGCAGCAATAACAAACGCAAGTACGGGAAGCCAGATATATCAGGTAGCAAACGGCGCCAATATAACAATTAACCCGATAGTAACTCCCGGTTATACATATTATTACTATGTTGACGCCAGAAACTACAGCGCAAGGTCGAATGCGAATGCGGCCTCAGTTTCTACTTCCGCAATCCCTGCCAATAACGTGTTTACTATCGATGCAGATAATAACTATATAGTCAGAATTGTTTACAGAAAGACTAACCCCTCTACTCCGACCATTGCCATAAACAACCTTGAGCCTGTTTATACGGGCGCGCCGAGAGGCTACAATACCTTATTCAACATCTCCATTTTTGCGGGCACCGAAAACATTACATCCTATTACAATGTTGACGGCAGCACCCCGAACAAAATCGCAGTAACCTACGAATTTAAGATTCATGGAACCTCAACATGGTCCACAGGATTCCCCACCGACGCGGGAACCTATGATATAAGAGTCACCCTGGCGTCTGACACCGTAATAAGAAACGGCGGACGAAATGTCAACGCAACCAGCGCTCAGGGCACCGTCACAATACAAAAGGCAACCCCCAACCCGGGCAACCCGACGGTAACGCTGACCTACGGTCAGAGTCTTAGCCAGGCAACCATTCAGAACGCTCCCGGCGTTGAGGGCACATGGGTATTCGATACTCCCGATGTAATTCCCAATGTATCCAACAGCAACACTACCCTTTACGGAGCAACCTTCGTTCCCGCAAGCTCCAACTATTATTCGATTCACAGGACATTCACCGTTACCGTTAACAAAAAGACCGTTGAGGTAACGGCAAGACCCATTACTCAAAACTACGGAACGAATCCCAGAACATACGAGATAGTATATGACGGCTTCGTTCTCGGCGAGAATGAAAACACCCCCGGTGTATTCTCCACAGCCTCAAGGCCCACCGCAAGCTGCGCTTACTATCAGTATGCCGATGTGGGACAGTATCCGATTACGATTTCCTTAGCGGGAGTCAGCAGCACCAACTATAACTTCGTTTTAGGCCCCACCGCTTATGTAACCGTAACTCCCGCGCCCCTTACCGTAACCGCGACCGCGGTCAACAGGGAGTATGACGGCACCGTTAATGTAACCGTCAACTTCGGTTCGCTTGTCGGCATTCTCAATAACGACAATGTATATCTCTCCAGCAATACAACAGTCGGTACAGTTGCCGATAAGAATGTTGGCTCAGGCAAGGAAGTCACATTCACCATTCCCGCCCTCGCGGGCGCAAAGGCAGGCAACTATTCAGTATCGGTCAGCAACCTGCCCGTAAGAGTCAACATCACAAAGGCAACCCCCACTCCTCCGGCTGTATCCTTCCCGTCCATGGTCTACGACCCCACAAGGCAGCTCTCTTCACTGGAACTGCCCCAGGGCGTAACATGGGATAACCCCTCAACCGTTCCGACGGTTAATGTAAAAAGCTATCCCGCAACCTACACACCCGCGGATGCGGTTAACTACAATACCGTAAGCTTTAATATACCGCTTACAATCACAAAGGCACCCGTTGTCATCAAGGCGGATAACAAGAGCACAACCTACGGACAGGCAGAGCCGGCGTTCACCTATACCTTCATAGGCTACCTCGGTCCCGACGCTCAGAATCCTCCGCCGAGAACAGGCAATATCACAGCCTCCACAGACTATAACAGGGATGACCCCGCAAAGAGAGGCGTAGGCACCTACACCATCACCCTTTCGGGCAACCCGCAGAGCGACAACTACTACTACACCTTTGAGAACGGCACACTCACCGTAAACAAGGCAACGGTAAATGTCACAGTTGAAGACAAGACCGTAGTTTACGGCTCCGCCGCTCCTCAGTTCACCTTTGTATATAACCTCTCAGATTTCTTCTACAACGATACACCCGCCAACAGCGTTGACGCTTCGGGAGCGGTATTCAGCTGCGATTACACCGTAGGCTCACCTGTTGCGAACTATCAGATAAACCTCAGCGGACTTTCATCCGCGAACTACACCTTCAACTACATACCCGGCACACTCACAGTCACAAAGGCAACCCTTAAGGTAAGGGCTAATGAGATTACCATACCTTACGACTCGCCCGTTCCCGCCTTCACTGTTTCTTACATCGGCTGGGTAGGCGGCGACAGTGACAGCAATAACGACCTTACAGGCTCACCCGCATTCACCTGCGACTATGTTGTAGGCTCACCCGTTACACCTGAAGGCTATATCATTCAGGTTGCAAGGGGCACCTTAAACAGCAACAACTACAACTTCGAGTTTGAGCGCGGCGTTCTCAGAGTCGTAAAGGCAGACCCCGTTATCACCCAGTGGCCCACCGCCACGGTAACATACCTTGACAACCTCTCCGACCCTGAGTGGGGCGAGGCTGTAACCTCCGTACCCGGCACCTTCATATTCGACGATATGACCACAGTGCCTACATTTGAGGTGGGCAGGACCTATCCCGCAACCTTCCGCCCGCAGGATTCGGTAAACTACAATGAAGTCAAGGGCGAGATTCTTGTAATAGTCAACAGGCGCAGCATCAGCGGCTCCGTAACCATCAGCGGCGTCGCGATGGTATCAAGCTCGCTGACCGCCGATGTAACAGGCATTACCCCCGTTGAGGCTCAGCAGTATCTAAATTACTCCTGGGTAGTAAACGGAACGGAAATCTCCACAAGCAACACCACGGGCGAGTTAATAGAGGACTACATCGACCATGTGGCAGTCCTGACGGTAACCGCATACGGACCCTTCAAGGGCACCATTACCATAAACAGCCCGGTTATCACCAAGTTCAAGCTCACACCCAAACTGGCTGACCTTATCTACGCTCCGCCCGTCAATATTGACTACGACGGTCAGAATCATCCGCTGGATGTAAGACCCAAAAACGATGTGGGTCAGTTCACCGTTCTCTACAACGGTTCACCCACACCGCCCAGAAGGGCCGGCCAGTATGTCATCACCGTTGACTTTGCGGGCAACGAGGACTATGCCGCAACCGTAGGCGTATACCTCGGTACCTTTGAAATCAGAAAGGTTGACCTGTACGCAACCTACACCGTAAACACCAAGGTTTACGACAGGACCGCAACCGCTTCCATTTCCAACCTCAAGGTCACCCCGCTGGGCAACGATGTTGTGACACTTAACACCACAGGCGCAGTGGCAACCTTCAATAACGCGAACGCAGGCGAGAACAAGCCCGTAACCCTTACAGGCGTTCTCCTTACAGGTCCCGACGCAGGCAACTACAACCTGAAAATACAGAATACAACGGGAACCATTCTGCCGCGTGAGGTTTCAATCACCGCAACACCCGTTTCAAGGGTATACAACGGCACAACAGAGATAACCCTCCAGTTCACCAACGGACTTATAGGCGTTATCCCGCCCGATGATGTAACCTACTCCCAGTACTATGCAACCGCCTATGTCGAGACACCCGATGTAGGCACCGACAAGCCCCTTGTCGACCCCGAGTATTGGACTCTGCCGCCGCTGATCGGCGCGGACGCAAGCAACTACAAGCTTAAAGTAGTTGTTGAAAGACCGATGGTTACAATCACAAAGGCAAATCCCACATATGTACTGCCGGAGCTTCCGGTAATTGTTTACGATCCCGAAACAACCCTTGCCGACATTCCGCTTACAGGCGGCTGGAGCTGGGTAAATCCCAACACGGTACCGACGGCTGACAGAACCTCCTACCTTGCAACATTCACACCCAGCGATACCCACAACTACAACAGCCTCAATGTTCAGGTACCGCTCACCACTCAGAAGGCAACGGTTTATGTCAGACCCAACAATGTGGAGAATCTGGTTTACGGCTCGCCCGTTCCCAGCTTCACACTCAGCTTCTCGGGATTCAAGGGCAACGACAACGCTCTTAACTCAATCACAGGCGGCAATGTCAACTTCAACACAACCTATACCCAGTACTCCGATGTGGGCGAGTACCTCATCAGCCTCACAGGCGGCTACACAAGCACCAACTATCAGTTCGTGCTGCAGACGGGTACAATCACGGTTGTTAAGAAGGATGTAACCGCGGTCGCAACCGCAGTTTCAAGACCCTATGCGCCCGCCAATACAAATGTAACCGTAAACTTCGGCTCCATCTCAGGCATTGTAAACAACGACGATGTATCCCTCTCCTACACAAGCACAACGGGCACAATCGACTCGCCCAATGTAGGTCTCAGGAATGTAACCTTCACACCGCCCACACTCGTAGGCAGCAAGGCTAAGAACTACAACCTGATTATCAACACCAACATCGTTGTTGAAATCGTAAAGGCCAACCCGACAGGCGTAGTATTCCCGTCACAGGCAACCGTTGAGTACGGTCTGCCGCTGTCAGCCGCTCAGTTCAAGAACGACTTTGAGATTCCCGTAGCTGTTCCCGGCCACTTCGTATTTGAGGACTACACAATAGTTCCCGACGAAATCGGCTCAGGCAGAAGCTACATGGTTCTCTTCGTTCCCGACGATTCTGGCAACTACAACTCCATCTCCCAGCTTGTGCCTCTGGTTGTAAAGATAAGAATACTTAATCCTGAGGTTTCAATCGTCGGCAAGTTTGAGCAGGAGCAGATAATCTACGCCTCCGTAAAGGGTATTCCCGATGACGCGAAGCGCTACATCAAGTACACATGGTTCAGAGGCGACCCGGACGGTCCGAACGGAACATTTACGGTCGTCGGCACCGACGCAACCTACCAGCTCACTCAGCAGGATGTAGGACAGCAGATTTACCTGAGAGTTTCAATCGGCGACAATGTAATTCAGCCCTACTTCGCGCCCGATCAGACCGTAGTGTCCGAAACAATCAAGGAAATAACCCTTTCATTCTGGGAGAAGCTGGCAAGATGGTTCTACAACATCATCGCCTCGTTCCAGAAGCTCTTCGACATCGCTGGCAGATCCTTAGGTTAAAATTAAAAATCCCCCGACAGTCACCCTGTCGGGGTTTTTTTTGCCGCATTTCTCATTTAATGTTTACCCCAAGAACACAGTCGGGATTGCTTTATGCGCAGCATGATGCCTTTATGCTTTCCCGCAAAAAAATTGACCTGTTTGGTTTCCAAACAGGTCTTTTTGGTGCCGGAAGCGGGACTTGAACCCGCACCCTGTTGCCAGGACTGGATTTTGAGTCCAGCACGTCTGCCAATTCCATCATTCCGGCGTTTTCGTCTGCAAAACATTGTACATTAAAGCCCCAAAAAAATCAATAGATATTTAAAGGGAAAATCATCTTGCTGAAACCTTATGCCTTCCCCTAAAGCTTCAATAAAAAAACACAAAAAGCTGTAGAGAAATTGGAGAAATTTACCATATATTGATTCATTTAGCCAATATTTCGGCAGAATTACCATAATTTTACAGCGCACAGTGACAAAAGCTGTGAGATTAATCAAATATAATGTAATAAAAACATAAGAGCTTTTGCGCCCTTTTTTACTCGTTTAACGGATATTCTTTTTGAGAAATTCGTCTAAGCGGCTTAGAGTTATCTTTTCAGAAAACGGCTTTTCTTAACTGCAATAGGCAAAACAATTAGGGAACAAATAACGCAAATATTAGGACAAGCCCGATGCCCGGAAATGTCCCAAAGAGTCCTCAATATTTCTTTTAGAATTAGTATTTCCACCTTTTGAACCTTCGCTTAGCATTGCCTTAAAGGCTTTAAATACAGTCAGGTAATATAAAAGCAGAGTGGTGAAATACTTGAAAAATAAAAGCAGAGGCAAACTGAAGCTTTCTGAAGAAACGCTGTCGGTAATAAAAACAGTATTAAAGCAGAGCCTAATGGCGGCGGGCGCCTTTACTCTGGCGCAGGCAAGCATATTCGGCAGGCTGTCGCCCTTTGCGGTGGCGCTGGTGTCGGGCGTGCATATATCCTACCTGCCCGCAGCTTTGCTTGGCAGCGCCGCTGGCTATGTGATGTCGGGCGAAATCTCCGCCGCGATAAGATACATAGCCGCCCTTGTCATCGCCGCCCTACTATACAATACATTTATAAAGATTTGGGGCTACCGAAAAAGCAGACTTTTCTCCGTCATAGCGTCATTTGCCGCTATTTTTTCAACGGGGCTGGTATTGTCCTTCGCGGAGACCCTAACCGCCTCGCTGCTGTTGCTATTTTTGTCCGAGGCGATAGTCGCCGGCGGCAGCTCTTACTTTATAAAGCGCAGTCTTTCAATAAGACTTAACCGCAAAGCCCTGTCGAGCATGAGCTCGCAGGATATGATAAGCCTTCTTTTCTCATTCGGAATCCTCCTTCTTTCCCTTCAGTGGCTGACCGTCGGGGGCATATCCCTTGCCAGAATGGCGGCGTCCTTCGCCATTATCGCCGCCGCAAGATACGGCAGAGAGGCGGCGGGCTCCATTACGGGCATATCAGCGGGAGCCACTCTCAGCATAGCCGACGGTATGAGCTATCTTGCCGGAGGCTACTCCCTCGGCGGACTTTTGGCTGGAGTATTCGGCATTTTCGGCAGAGTCCCCGCGGCATTAAGCTTTGTCGCCGCTAACATCATAGCCGCCCTTGTTTCCGGCAGCGGTGAGCTGGCACTTACAGCATTTATAGAAACAGGCTTTGCCGCCATTGTTTTCTGCCTTTTGCCCTCGAGTGCCGCTGAGAGCATTGAGCTTTTGTTCTCCCAAAAGAGTGCCGTTCCCGTAACCGACGGCATCAAAAATGTCCTCAACTCAAAAATCAACATGGTGGCGAATGTGGTGGCCGAGCTCTCCACCAATATTAAAGCGGTGGGAAATGTGGCGGCAAAAATGGCAATGCCCGATATAAATAAGGTTTATATCAGGGTTCAGGACAAGGTCTGCCGAGGCTGCGAGCGAAAAAGCTACTGCTGGGAGAGCGGCTACAACGACACCATGAACGCCTTTAACGATATGACCCTTATACTCAAAAAAGGGGATTCGGTATCCCGCGACAATATGCCGAGGCACTTTGCCGAAAGCTGCCTCAAAAGAGATATGATTGCAAAGAGTTTCAATGCCACCTTCTACGAATACGCCGCAAGGTCGGGAGCGGAAAGCAGGGTTCTGGCGGTTCGTGACGCGGCGGCTCAGCAGTATTCGGTCCTTTCAATGGTGCTGAACGATATTTCAAGGGAGCTTTCAAGCGATTTTTCCCTTGACAACGAGAGCGCGGAGATAGTCAGGGGAGCCCTTGAAAACTTCGGCATAACCGTTACGAATATACTCAGCATTATAGATAAATCGGGGCATCTGCAAATCTCCTTTAACAGCCTGCCCCCAAAAGCGCCCATAAACAAGCGTGAAATGGCGGAGTATCTTGGCGAGGAGCTGGGCATACCCTTTGAGCTGCCCATAACAGAGGTTCTGCCGTCGGGAGAAGTTAGGGTCAGGCTCTATGAGCGCCCGCCCTACAAGGCGCTGCTGTCGGCGAGCCAGTACACCAGCAGCGGCAATACTTACAGCGGCGACGCTTATCAGAGTTTTTACGACGGCACGGGCAATTTCATTGTCGTCCTCAGCGACGGCATGGGCACGGGCAAGCGGGCGGCTCTTGACGGCAATATGTCCGCGGGTCTTGCCGCTAAGCTCATGGCGGCAGGCTTTGAGGCGGACTGCACCCTCAAAATCGTCAACGCGGCTATGCTTTTAAAGTCAAGGGACGAGTCAATATCCACCCTTGATATTGCGAAAATAAACCTCTATACTGGCGAGACCACAATATTTAAGGCGGGCGCGGCGCCCTCCTACGCAAGGCGCAAGGGCAAGACCGTTAAGCTGGAAAAATCCTCCCTGCCTCTTGGCATAATTCAGGATATGGAATTCGAAAAACTCAGCATAAAACTCTATGAAGGGGACATACTGACACTGATGTCCGACGGAGCGGCCGACTGCCCGCAGGAGATAATAAAGGAAGAGCTTATGAAGGCTGTGGGAGCGGGCATTGCCGACTTTTCGGAGAGCCTTGCGAAAAGGGCGTATAAGTGCGCCGAAAATAAACACAAGGACGATATTACTGTGATTGGAATAGCCCTTGTAAGGAATAAGGGCTTTGAAACAGCTTTAGACAATAACAGCGTGGCAGTTTGATTTCTCCCAAAGTACGCAGAAGCACCGGCATTTCGCCGGTGCTTCTGCGTGTGGGGGGAAGTATATATTTAAGATGGGGAATTTCGTTTTTTCAGTTAGTGTCCTCTGTCTTATCTTTTTTCTTTTCGGCGCTTTCCTGAGCTTTCTTTGTCTCCTTTTCCGTCGTTTCCGCAGATTCCTTCTTCTTGGACTTTTCCTCCTTCTTCTTTTCGGTCTCGGCTTCGGTAGCCTTTTCGGTTACCGACTCAGTGACCTTCTCCTTTGCTCTGTCCTCAATTTTTACATCCTTCTCGGTCTTCTTAAAGCAGCCGAAGAGTTTCAGGATTGCGTCCCAAAGGTTCATCTTCTTAATATCCTCGGGAGCGGTGAGTTTGTATTCGCCCAGCTTTTCTTTGCCGAGGAAGAACTCAATGGTTCCCACAACCTGACCCTTTTCAACGGGAGCCTCAATGTCGGTGGCGAGGGTTACCTTCTGGGTAATATCCTTGCTCTTTCCTTTAGCGACGAGTACGGGGCTGATTTCCGGAATGTGGGGATAGAGCTCCTGCTCAACGCCATGCAGAACCTTTACCTTTGTGATTTGGGTTTTGTCAACCTCGGGAATTACCGACTCGTAATTTGCAAAGCCCCAGTCAAGCATTGCCCTTGCTCCGTTGAAACGGTCGTTGCTGTTGTTGCTGCCCATGACTACGGCGATAAGATGCAGACCGTCCCTCTTTGCTGTGGCGGATACGCAGTGACCTGCCTTTGCGGTGGTGCCTGTTTTAAGACCGGTAATGCCTTTATATGTCCTTACAAGCCTGTTGGTGTTGACAAGCTCCGTTTTGCCGCCCCTTAATGAATCCATCCATGTTGTGGTGTACTTAATGAAAATATCCTCGTATTTTAAAAGCTCCCTTGACATAATTGCCACATCCCTTGCTGAGGTCTGATGAGAGGTTGTCGTATCGTCAAGACCGGTGCAGTTTTCAAAATGAGTCCTTGTCATGCCGAGCATTCCGGCTTTTTGATTCATGAGATTGACAAAAGCGGCCTCGCTGCCTGCTATAAGCTCAGCCAAAGCGGTGCAGGCGTCGTTCGCGCTGTAAATGGCAATAGCCTTAAATAGCTCCTCTACGGTCATGACCTCGCCCGGCTCAAGCCAAATCTGAGAGCCGCCCTTTTTGGCAGCCTCCTCGCTGCAGGTGACCTTGTCGGAGAGGGAGATTTTACCCTCTGACAAAGCCTCGCACACAAGCAGCATGGACATTATTTTTGTGACCGATGCGGGATAGAGCTGCTGGTCGGGATTCATGGCCATAAGGATTTTGCCCGTACCCGCGTCCATCAGCACCGCGGCTTTCGCGTTGACATTTACCTTCATTGAGGTGTCCGCGGGAATCGGATCATAAACCGGCGCTGCCTCAGCGCTTATCCTTCCAAAGTTTATGTCAAAAACGCCCTCTGAGTTTGGTATGTTCCCCGATGCGGGGATGATATAGGCAGCAATTAGAAGTACCGCAATCAGAACAAGTACTTTTTTCATAAGGACCCTCCCTGATTTTGCATATGCGGACTTGACCGACACAAAGCCTCAAAAAAAGACAAGTTTCGCATATTCTTGCGCCGTCAAGCCGTCCACGGTCAATAATAAGTATGCGATGTCCATCAAAAAAAGACATACATTCTTGCATTTATACAAAATTGTCCACGCTCGGACAAGATGTCCCCGATAAAGTCGTTAAGCCGCAAATAAAAGTTTGTCCGACGGGCGGTTTTACACCCCGCGGAGATTGGCAGAAAAAGACTTCGAATCTGCCGACACACTGCCGATTCCGGACAGGGGAGCGGAAAACATCCGCCCCAGAAACAAGGGCGTCAAAAATCAAAATTGTACATCTCAGATGCAATTAATTGTGGCTTTTTTGTAAATTTTTACCCGTTGTCAATGGACAGCGACAATGCTTTGTGCTACACTTATCGGGGTAAGAAATTAGATTTTTTATATATTTCGGAGGATTATTATGGAACGCTATGTAATTATTAACGCTGACGATTTCGGTATGTGCCGTTCGGCAAACCTTGCGGTTTTTGACCTTTTCAAAAAGGGCGGCATCACATCGGCAACAATAATGACCCCCTGCTCATGGGCACCAGAGGCAGCCGCATTCGCGAGAGATAACCCGGAGTTCGCTATTGGTATTCACCTTACATTCACAAGCGAGTGGAGCAAGTATCGCTGGGCTCCCGTAAATTCGGAGAACACCGCATCCCTTCGTGACGCTGACGGCTATATGTACAGCGACAGCAAGGACTTTGAAAAGAACTGCGTCCTTGAAGAGGTTGAGGCAGAGGCAAGAGCTCA
>Ga0134091_1002241_pt1 | contig 13535 bp, 7 predicted proteins | sample 2_5taG_FD_94451 | JGI IMG/M metagenome (GOLD analysis project Ga0134091, IMG submission 94451) | Switchgrass degrading microbial communities from high solid loading bioreactors in New Hampshire, USA - 2_5_20_6_A2 metaG | ecosystem: Engineered > Bioreactor > Semi-continuous > Anaerobic > Digestate...
CACCCGCAGGCAGCATTGCCCGCGGGTGTGTGTCAGCAAAGCTTAGTCGCCGAGGATGGCGGTGACGACGCCGGAGCCGACCGTCCTGCCGCCTTCGCGGATGGCGAAGCGCAGGCCTTCCTCAATCGCGATGGGGGTGATCAGCGTGATCTCCATGCGGATGTTGTCGCCGGGCATGACCATCTCAACGCCGTCCGGCAGCTTGATGGTGCCGGTCACGTCCGTCGTGCGGAAGTAGAACTGCGGGCGGTAGCCGTTGAAGAACGGGGTGTGGCGGCCGCCTTCTTCCTTCGTCAGCACGTACACCTCGGAGTTGAAGTGGGTATGCGGCTGAATCGTGCCGGGCTTCGCCAGAACCTGGCCGCGCTCGATCTCGTTCCTCTGCACGCCGCGCAGCAGCACGCCGATGTTGTCGCCCGTGGTGGCGTAGTCCAGCAGCTTGCGGAACATCTCAATGCCGGTGACGACGGTGGAGCGCTTCTCATCGGACAGGCCGACGATCTCGACGGTCTCCTGCAGCTTCAGCATGCCGCGCTCCACACGGCCGGTGGCGACGGTGCCGCGGCCGGTGATGGTGAACACGTCCTCAACAGGCATGAGGAAGGGCTTGTCCACGTCGCGCTCGGGGGTGGGGATGTAGTTGTCCACCGCGTCCATCAGCTCGAAGATGCACTTGCACTCCGGGGCCTCAAGGGCGTTCTTGCCCGCCTGCAGCGCTTCGAGGGCCAAAAGGGCGGAGCCGCGGATGACGGGAATGTCGTCGCCCGGGAAGTCGTACTCGTTCAGCAGCTCGCGGATTTCCATCTCCACCAGGTCGAGCAGCTCGTCGTCGTCCACCTGGTCGCACTTGTTCATGAACACCACGATGTAGGGCACGCCAACCTGACGGGCGAGCAGGATGTGCTCACGGGTCTGGGGCATCGGGCCGTCCGCCGCGGACACCACCAGGATCGCGCCGTCCATCTGCGCGGCGCCGGTGATCATGTTCTTGACATAGTCCGCGTGGCCCGGGCAGTCCACGTGCGCGTAGTGGCGGGCGTTGGTCTGGTACTCCACGTGCGCCGTGTTGATCGTGATGCCGCGCGCCTTCTCTTCGGGCGCCTTGTCGATTTCGTCATAATGCATGGCCTGCGCGTTGCCCAACTGGCTCAGAGCCATGGTGATTGCAGCCGTCAGTGTCGTCTTGCCATGGTCGACGTGACCAATCGTTCCGATGTTTACGTGGGGCTTCGTGCGTTCAAATTTTGCCTTAGCCATAGCTGTTCTGATCTCCTGTCGTATTGTAGTTCTTTGCTTGCTGTTTTGCTGTGAGCCGGCACAGGACCGGTCAGGATTTGCCCGTAACCTTCTCCATGATGTTCTTCGGCACTTCCTCGTAGTGGTCGAACTGCATCGTGTAGTTGCCCCTGCCCTGGGAGCGGGAGCGCAGGTCGGTGGCGTAGCCGAACATTTCAGAAAGCGGCACGATGGCATGCACGCACTGGGTGCCGGCGCGCTCCTCCATGCCGTTGATGCGGCCGCGGCGGGCGTTGATGTTGCCGATCACGTCGCCGAGGTACTCGTCGGGCACGTTGATCTCCACCTTCATCATCGGCTCCAGCAGCACGGGCGCGGCGTTCTTGAGCGCCTCCTTCAAAGCGAGGGAGCCGGCGATCTTGAAGGCCATTTCGGAAGAGTCCACCTCGTGGTAGGAACCGTCGATGAGCTCCACCTCGAAGTCCACCAGCTCGTAGCCGCCCAGGCTGCCGGACTTGGCCGCCTCCTGGATGCCCTGGTTGATGGGCTCGATGAACTCCTTGGGGATCACGCCGCCCACGATCTTGCTGGTGAACTTGTAGCCGGAGCCGGGCTCGCCGGGCAGGATGCGGATGACGCAGTCGCCGTACTGGCCTCTGCCGCCCGTCTGGCGGACGTAATGGCCGCGGCCGGTGGATTCCCGGGTGATGGACTCGCGGTACGCCACCTGGGGCTTGCCCACGGTGGCCTCCACCTTGAACTCGCGCATCAGGCGGTCGACGATGATCTCCAGATGCAGCTCGCCCATGCCGGCGATGATGGTCTGGCCGGTTTCGGGGTCGGTGTAGGTCTTGAAGGTGGGGTCCTCCTCCGCCAGCTTGACCAGCGCCATGGTCATCTTGTCCTGGCCGGCCTTGGTCTTGGGCTCGATGGCCACGCGGATGACCGGCTCGGGGAACACCATGGACTCAAGAATGATGGGATTCTTGTCGTCGCACAGGGTGTCGCCGGTGGTGGTGTCCTTCATGCCGACGATGGCGGCGATGTCACCGGCGTAGAGCTTGTCGATCTCCTTGCGGTCGTTGGCGTGCATCATCAGGATGCGGCCCACGCGCTCGCGCTTGCCCTTGGTGGAGTTGAAGACGTAGCTGCCGTTCTCCAGCGTGCCGGAATACACGCGGATGAAGGCCAGCTTGCCCACGAACGGGTCGGACATGATCTTGAAGGCCAGCGCGGAGAAGGGCTCTTCGTCCGAGGAATGGCGGACGTCCTCCTCCCCGTCCTCGCCGGGCTTTCTGCCCCGGATGGGCGGAATGTCCACCGGCGAGGGCAGATACGCGACGATGGCGTCAAGCAGGGGCTGCACGCCCTTGTTGCGGTAGGACGTGCCGCAGGTGACGGGCACGATCTTGTTGGCGATGGTCGCCTTGCGCAGGCACGCGCGGATCTCGTCGGCGGTGAGCTCCTCGCCGTTGAGGTATTTTTCCATCAGCTCGTCGTCCTGGTCTGCGACGGCGTCGATGAGCTTCGTGCGGTACTCCTCCGCGAGGTCAAGCATGTCCGCAGGGACGGGCGCAAACTCGATGTTCTTGCCGTCGTCGTCGTGATAGAGGATGGCCTTCATCTCGATAAGGTCGACGATGCCGGCAAAATCGGACTCCTTCCCGATCGGAAGCTGGATCGGCACGGCATTGGCGCCCAGACGCTCGTGCATCATGGACACGACGTTGAAGAAATCCGCGCCGGTGATGTCCATCTTGTTGACGTAGGCCAGGCGCGGCACACCGTACTTGGTGGCCTGGCGCCACACGGTCTCGGACTGAGGCTCGACCCCGCCCTTCGCACAGAACACGGCGACGGCGCCATCCAGCACTTTCAGCGAGCGCTCCACTTCGACGGTGAAGTCAACGTGGCCCGGCGTATCGATGATGTTGATCCGGCATCCGTTCCACTGGCAGGTGGTGGCGGCAGACGTAATAGTGATGCCGCGCTCCTGTTCCTGAACCATCCAGTCCATGGTGGCGCCGCCTTCGTGGGTCTCCCCCACTTTGTGGATGCGGCCGGTATAGTAAAGAATGCGCTCGGTCGTCGTCGTCTTTCCGGCGTCGATGTGCGCCATGATTCCTATGTTTCTAGTGTTTTCGAGAGAAAATTCCCGGGGCATGGTCTCCTCCTTTCCCGTAGCAATCAGATGGTCAACATATAATCCTGCGGGAAGGTCGTTTGATTTCTTGTTGTTGACGGCAAGATACGGCATGGCCAAGCATGCCGTACCTCAACCATAATGGGGTTCGTAAGGTGCTGATCCCGCCCTGGGCAGAAATTACCAGCGATAGTGGGCGAAGGCCCTGTTGGCCTCGGCCATCCTGTGCATTTCTTCCTTCTTCTTGAAGGCGCTGCCGGTGGAGTTGGATGCATCCATGATCTCTGCGGCGAGGCAGGCGTCCATGGTGCGTTCGCCGCGGGTGCGGGCGAAGTTCACCAGCCAGCGGAGACCCAAAGTCTGCCTGCGCTCGGGGCGGATCTCCATGGGGACCTGATAGGTCGCACCGCCGACGCGGCGGGCCTTGACCTCGAGAACGGGCATGACGTTGTTCAGGCCTTCCATGAACACTTCGAGGGGATCGCGGCCCGTCTTCTCGCGAATGATGTCAAACGCGCCGTAAACGGCCTTCTGGGCGACGCCGCGCTTGCCGTCCAGCATGACCTGGTTGATCAGCTTGGTGACGATCGCGCTCTTGTATACGGGGTCCACAAGCACTTCGCGCTTGGGAACGAATCCACGTCTGGGCATGTTCGGTTACCTCCTTACTTCTTGGTGGCGGTCTTGGGCTTCTTCGCGCCGTAGAGGGAACGGCCCTGCATGCGCTTTGCAACGCCTGCAGCGTCAAGAGCGCCGCGGATGATGTGGTAACGAACGCCGGGCAGGTCCTTGACACGGCCGCCGCGGATGAGCACCACGGAGTGCTCCTGCAGATTGTGGCCGATGCCGGGGATGTAAGCGGTACCTTCCATCTCGTTGGTGAGGCGGACACGCGCGATCTTCCTGAGCGCAGAGTTCGGCTTCTTGGGGGTCATGGTCCTGACGGCGGTGCAGATGCCGCGCTTCTGGGGGCACCGCTGCAGAATCGGGGACGTGGATTTATATACGACCTTCTGCCTGCCCTTGCGGACCAGCTGGTTTATCGTAGGCATGAAATGCCCTCCTTCTCAGAATAAATGATGATGAATCTATATACGGATAAAATTCGCTGCAACCCACAAGCGAACTTTACAGGCTCATTCGGGCGACGCGAAACACGCGGTTTCACATGCGCCAAAACAGTTTAGCATTGAACAGCCCTGTTGTCAAATACATTTGACTTCAGGCGCAGCGGCGCGAAAACCGGCTTTTGGGCCGCATCAGCAGAACCAGCCGCGCTTTCTTCTCTGCTCGGAAAAGACCGGCCGCTTCAGCCTGCCGCCCATCAGCAAAAACCAGCCCTTTTCCTTCATTTTTACCACATAGGGCAGTTTATTTACATCGAACGTCGTCTCGTCGCCCTTTCGCTTCAGGATGCTTCTGCGCCAGAGCCAGCCGCACAGCCACCCGAGCAGCAGGCATCCGGCGAACACGCCCAGCGGCAGGGCCGGATGGGCCATCGCCAGCGCGTTGCGGATGGGCAGGATGTATCCGGTGGCAAGGCCTGCAATCCCCCCTGCCGCAATGCACAATGGCAGGGAAAGCGTCAGAAGTTCCCAGTTTTTCCTGCACTTTTCGCAGCAGGCGAACTGCAGCGGCACGATGGCGCCCACCTTGGCCTCTCTGCGGATGCCGAGAATGCCGGGAACCTTTTCCTTCGGCTGGACGTTTCCGAAATCCCACAGGGCGTAGCAGCTCTTCTTTTCCGGCTCGCCCTTGCACAAAAGGCACTCCCCGGACTCGTAGAGCGTTTCCGGCCCTTCTTCCGGCAGCAGGGCGGAGACGGCCCGTACGTGCCGCTCCAGCTCGTCGATCCGGTCTTCCGCCGCGCCGCCCCCGGGGCAGGCCTTGCAGTCGCCCCGGGCGAGCTTTTCGCAGCAGTCCGTCCCCTGCAGCCGGCAGGGCCGGACGGAAGAGGTGTTGGTCATGGCTTCTCCTTTCGGACAGGCGCGCGCATCACAGGTTGCCGATCAGGTCGTCGCCGTGAATGTCGGGCAGGGAGGAGCCGGTCTCGTACACCTTGATGTTCTTGTACCGCTTCATGCCCACGCCGGCGGGGATCAGCTTGCCGATGATGACGTTCTCCTTCAGGCCGACCAGCGGGTCCACCTTGCCCTTGATGGCTGCGTCGGTGAGCACGCGGGTGGTCTCCTGGAAGCTGGCGGCGGAGAGGAAGGACTCCGTGGCCAGCGCAGCCTTGGTGATGCCGAGGAGCTTGGGCTTCGCCGTCGCCCACTGGCCGCCCTTTTCGATGGTCTCGATGTTCTCGCGCTCGAAGCGGAACACGTCCACGAGTTCCCCGGGGAGCATGGAGGTGTCGCCCGTCTCCTCGACCTGCACCTTGCGCATCATCTGGCGGATGATGACCTCGATGTGCTTGTCGGCGATTTCCACGCCCTGCATGCGGTAGACCTTCTGGACTTCCTTGAGCATGTAGGCCTGGACTTCCTTCGGGCCCTTGAGACGCAGAATGTCCGACGGGTTGACGGGGCCTTCGGTCAGGCTGTCGCCCGCCTCCACGAAGTCGCCCTCGCTGACCTTGAGCTTGGCGGCGTAAGGCAGCGTATAGGTCTCGGTGCGGCCGTCGGTGCTGTCCACAATGGTGACCTCGCGCTGGCGGCGGCTCTCGCGGATCTGCACCACGCCGGGGATCTCGGTGATGACCGCGGCGCCCTTGGGGTTTCTCGCCTCGAAGATTTCCTCGATACGCGGAAGACCCTGGGTGATGTCGCCCGCGGACGCGACGCCGCCGGTGTGGAAGGTGCGCATCGTCAGCTGCGTGCCGGGCTCGCCGATGCTCTGGGCGGCGACGATGCCCACGGCCTCGCCGATGTCCACCAGCGTGCCGGAGGCCATGTTGGCGCCGTAGCACTTGCGGCACACGCCGTGCTCGGCGGTGCAGGTGAACACCGTGCGGATCTGGACGCGGGTGATGCCCGCCTCCTCGATGCGCTGGGCGTCCTCAAAGGAGATGAGCTCGTTGGCCCTGACGATGACCTCGCCGGTGTTCGGGTCGACGATGTCGTCCACAGCCACGCGGCCTTCGAGGCGGTTCTTCAGGCTTTCGATGCTCGCCTTGTCCTCCTTGATGGCCTCCACCCACATGCCCTTGACGATCTTGCCGCGCTGGGCGAAGCAGTCGTCCTCGCGGACGATGACGTCCTGCGCCACGTCCACCAGGCGGCGGGTGAGGTAGCCCGAGTCCGCCGTACGCAGCGCCGTGTCCGCAAGGCCCTTTCGCGCGCCGTGGCTGGAGATGAAGAACTCCAGCACGGTGAGGCCCTCGCGGAAGTTGGCGCGGATGGGCATTTCGATGGTGCGGCCGGCGGTGTCCTTCATCATGCCGCGCATGCCCGCCAGCTGGCGGATCTGCTGCATGGAACCGCGGGCGCCGGAGTCGGCCATCATGTGCACCGGGTTGAAGGGGTCCTCCGCCTTGATCTTCTCCAGGGCGGCGGTGACGCGGTTGGTGGTGTTTTCCCAGGTGCGCACCACGGCGTTGTACCGCTCTTCCTCGGTCAGAAGGCCCATGCGGAATTTTTCCGTGATGTTCTGGACCTTCTTCTCGGCTTCCCGGAGCAGGGTGGGCTTTTCCGAGGGGACCTTGACGTCCATGTACCCCACGGTGATGCCCGCCTTGGTGGAGTAGTGATAGCCGAGGGTCTTGATCTTGTCCAGCATCTGGCTGGTGAGGAAGGCGCCGTGCTTTCGGAAGCAGCGGTCGACGATCTCGCCCAGCAGCTTCTTGCCTACCCTGCAGTCCACCTCGAGCTTGAACATGTCGTCCTCGCTTGTGCGCTCCACAAGGCCCAGGTCCTGCGGGATGGCCTCGTTGAACAGCACGCGGCCCACGGTGGTTTCGATGATGCGGCTCTTCTTGACGCCGTCGATCTCCTTGGTGAAGCGGATCTTGACCTTCGCCTGCAGGGCCAGCTGGTTGGTCTGGTAGGCCATGATCGCCTCCTCCGGCGAGGAGAAGGCCAGTCCTTCGCCCTTGGCGTCCGGGCGCTCCGCCGTCATGTAGAACACGCCGATGACCATGTCCTGCGTCGGGGAGACGACGGGGCGGCCGTCCTGCGGCTTTAAGATGTTGTTCGCCGCCAGCATGAGGAAGCGCGCTTCGGCCTGCGCTTCCACCGAAAGCGGCACGTGCACCGCCATCTGGTCGCCGTCGAAGTCCGCGTTGAAGGCGGTGCAGGCCAGCGGATGAAGCTTGATGGCGCGGCCCTCGATGAGCACCGGCTCAAAGGCCTGAATGCCCAGGCGGTGCAGCGTGGGCGCGCGGTTCAAAAGCACCGGATGGTCCTTGATGACCTCTTCCAGCACGTCCCACACCTCGGTGCGGACGCGCTCCACCATGCGCTTGGCGGACTTGATGTTGTGCGCCAGGCCCTTTTCGGTCAAAGACTTGATGACGAAGGGCTTGAACAGCTCCAGCGCCATCTCCTTGGGCAGGCCGCACTGGTACATCTTGAGTTCGGGGCCGACGACGATGACCGAACGGCCGGAATAGTCCACGCGCTTGCCTAAAAGGTTCATGCGGAAGCGGCCCTGCTTGCCGCGAAGCAGCTCGGACAAAGACTTCAGCGGCCTGTTGCCCGGGCCGGTGACGGCTCTTGCCCTTCTGCCGTTGTCGATCAGCGCGTCCACAGCCTCCTGCAGCATGCGCTTTTCGTTTCGGACGATAATGTCCGGCGCCTTGAGCTCAAGCAGCCTTTTCAGGCGGTTGTTGCGGTTGATGACGCGGCGGTACAGGTCGTTGAGGTCGCTGGTGGCGAAGCGGCCGCCGTCCAGCTGCACCATGGGGCGCAGGTCCGGCGGAATGACGGGCAGCACGTCCAGAATCATCCATTCGGGGCGGTTGCCGGACTTCAAAAACGCCTCGACGACCTCCAGCCGCTTGATGGAGGCGGCGCGCTTCTGGCTGGCGGAGTTCTGGACCTCCTCGCGAAGCTCCTTCGCCAGCGCCTCCAGGTCGATCTGCTGCAGCAGCTCCTTGATGGCGGCGGCGCCCATGCCGGCGCGGAAGCGGTTGCCGTACTTCTCCACGGCTTCGCGGTACTCGCGCTCGGACTCGAACACGTACTTGTTTTCAAGGGGCGTGTCGCCCTTGTCGATGACGACGTAGGACGCGTAGTACAGCACCTTTTCAAGGTCGTTGGCCTTGATGTCGAGCAGCTGCCGCATGCGGCTGGGCGCGCCGCGGAAGTACCAGATGTGGGAAACCGGCGCCGCCAGCTCGATGTGGCCCATGCGCTCACGGCGCACCTTCGCCCTGGTGACCTCGACGCCGCACTTGTCGCAGATGATGCCCTTGTAGCGCACGCGCTTGTAGCGCCCGCAGTGGCACTCCCAGTCCTTGGTGGGCCCGAAGATGCGCTCGCAGAACAAGCCGTCCCGCTCGGGCTTCAAGGTGCGGTAATTGATGGTTTCGGGCTTTTTCACCTCGCCGTAAGACCACTCGCGGATCTTTTCCGGCGAAGCCAGGCTGATCTTGATGGAGTCGAAATTGTCAAGCTCGTACAAAGCGATATCTCCCTTCGGTCGATGGGTGCGCGGTTACTCGTCCTTGTCCTCGTCTTCGTCCTCTTCGTCCGGCAGTCCGAAATTGAAATCCTCGAGCAGGAAGTCGTCCGTCACGCCGGGAGCGCCGGGCATGTCGGCGAAGTCGTCCACGCCGAAGGATTCCTGGGTGAAATCGTCCAGATCGCCGAAATCGTCCTCGTCGAAGCTCTCGGCCGGCCGCTTGGCGGCGGCGGGTTCCGCTTCCGCGCCTTCGAGGTTCAAGCCCAGCGGACGCACGTCGTCGTCGTCCAGATCCCTGAGCTCGACCTCGCGGTTGTCCGCCGACAGGACCTTGACGTCCAGCGCCAGGGACTGCAGCTCCTTGATGAGCACCCGGAAGGACTCGGGCACGCCGGGTTCGGGGATGTTCTCGCCCTTGACGATGGCCTCGTAGGTCTTGACGCGGCCGGTGACATCGTCCGACTTGACGGTGAGGATCTCCTGCAGGGTGTGCGCCGCGCCGTAGGCTTCCAGGGCCCACACTTCCATTTCGCCGAAGCGCTGGCCGCCGAACTGGGCCTTGCCGCCCAGGGGCTGCTGGGTAACCAGGGAGTAGGGTCCGGTGGAGCGGGCGTGGATCTTGTCGTCCACCAGGTGGTGGAGCTTGAGGTAGTACATGATGCCCACGGTGACCCGGTTTTCAAAGGGCTCGCCGGTGCGGCCGTCGCGCAGCTCGATCTTGCCGTCCTCGGGCAGGCCGGCCATGCGCAGGCACTCCTGAATGTCCGCCTCCGTGGCGCCGTCGAACACCGGGGTGGCGATGTGCCAGCCCAGCTTGTGGCAGGCGGCGCCCAGGTGCACTTCCAGCACCTGGCCGATGTTCATGCGCGAAGGCACGCCCAGCGGGTTCAAAACGATCTGAAGCGGCGTGCCGTCCGGCAAGAACGGCATGTCCTCCTCCGGCAATATGCGGGACACGACGCCCTTGTTGCCGTGGCGGCCCGCCATCTTGTCGCCCACGCTGATCTTGCGCTTCTGGGCGACGTACACGCGCACCATGCGCTTGACGCCGGGGGCAAGGTCGGCGCGCTTTTCGCTGGCGTCAAAGATCTTGACGTCCACCACCACGCCGGATTCGCCGTGGGGCATGCGCAGCGACGTGTCGCGCACCTCGCGGGCCTTCTCGCCGAAGATGGCGCGAAGCAAGCGTTCTTCCGCGGTCAGCTCGGTCTCGCCCTTGGGGGTGACCTTGCCCACGAGAATGTCGCCGCTTCGCACTTCGGCGCCGATGCGGATGATGCCGTTCTCGTCGAGGTCCTTCAGGGCCTCCTCGCCGACGTTGGGAATGTCCCTGGTGATTTCCTCGGCGCCGAGCTTGGTCTCGCGGGCCTCGCACTCGTGCTTTTCAATATGGATGGAAGTGTAGATGTCGTCCCTGACGAGCTTTTCGCTGATCAGGACGGCGTCCTCGTAGTTGTAGCCTTCCCAGGTCATGAAGCCGATGAGCACGTTCCGGCCCAGCGCGATCTCGCCCTGGTCGGTGGCGGCGCCGTCGGCGATCACCTGGCCCTTTTCCACCCGCTCGCCCGCGTTGACGATGGGGCGCTGGTTGATGCAGGTGGACTGGTTGGAGCGCTGGAACTTGATGAGCTTGTAGAAGCGCACGTTCCCGTCGTCTTCCTTGACGGTGATGGAGTTGGCGTCCACCTTGGTGACGACGCCGGACTCCTTCGCCAGCACCACCACGCCGGAGTCTCTGGCGGCCTTGTACTCCATGCCCGTGCCGACAAGGGGCGCCTCGGTCACCAGCAGCGGCACCGCCTGGCGCTGCATGTTGGAGCCCATCAGGGCGCGGTTGGCGTCGTCGTTCTCCAGGAAGGGGATCATGCCCGTGGCCACGGAGACGACCTGCTTGGGCGAAACGTCCATAAAGTCCACGCGCTCGCGGGGATACTCGGAAATTTCGTCCCTGAGGCGGCCCGCCACGTACTCGTTGGCGAACCAGCCGGTCTCGGGGTCGATGGGCTCGTTGGCCTGGGCGACGATGTATTCGTCCTCCTCGTCCGCGGTCAGGTAGACGATCTCGTCGGTGATCTTCTTGTTGACCTTGTCCACCTTGCGGTACGGGGACTCGATGAAGCCGTACTTGTTGATGCGCGCGTACGCCGCCAGCGAGCTGATGAGGCCGATGTTCGGGCCTTCCGGCGTCTCGATGGGGCACATGCGGCCGTAGTGGGAGAAGTGCACGTCGCGCACTTCAAAGCCCGCGCGGTCGCGCGACAGTCCCCCGGGGCCAAGCGCGGAAAGGCGGCGCTTGTGCGTCAGTTCCGCCAGAGGGTTGCTCTGGTCCATGAACTGGGAGAGCTGGGAGGAGCCGAAGAACTCCTTGATGGCGGCGGTGACGGGTCGCACGTTGATGAGGTTCTGGGGGGAGGCTGTCTCAGCGTCCTGAATCTGCATGCGCTCGCGCACCACGCGCTCCAGCCTGTTCAGGCCGACGCGGATCTGCGCCTGCAAAAGCTCGCCCACGGAGCGCACGCGGCGGTTGCCCAGGTGGTCGATGTTGTCCGTATGGCCGATGCCGTAGGGCAGCTGCAGAAGGTAGCTGACGGAGGCGATGATGTCGTCCCGGTGCATCCTTCTGGGGATGAGTTCGTTGACGTTCTCCTTCAGCACGCGCTTGAGGGTCTCCTCATCCGCGCCTTCGTACTCGTCCAGGATGCGGCGCAGGGTCGGGTAGTGCACCTTTTCGTTCAGGCCGGCCTCCTCCGGGTCAAAGGAGAGGAACGCCTGCGGGTCCACGAAGTTGTTGCCCACGATCTTGAGCACGCGGTCCTCGTGGCGGATGCGCACGCTGTTCACGCCGGCGTTCTGGATGCGGTTAGCCAGCTCCCTGTCGATCATCTCCCCTTCCGCGGCGAGCAGCTCGCCGGTGCTGGGGTCGACGATGTCCTCCGCCGCCACCCTTCCGGCGATGCGGCTGGCGATGGCGAGCTTCTTGTTGAACTTGTAGCGCCCCACGCGGGCGATGTCGTACCTTCTCTGGTCGAAGTACAGCGAGTTGAGCAGCGCGCGGGCGGACTCCTCCGTCGGGGGTTCGCCGGGGCGGAGCTGCTTGTAAATGGCGATCAGGCCGTCGGCGACGCTGGCGGCCTTGTGGGCGGTGGCGTCCTTGTCCAGCGTGGCGAGCAGGCGCTCGTCCTCGCCGAAGCAGTCGATGATCTCCTCGTTGGTGCCCAGGCCGATGGCGCGCAAAAGCAGCGTCAGCGGGATTTTCCTCGTCCTGTCGATGCGGACGTACAGCACGTCGTTGGAGTCGGTCTCGAACTCCATCCACGCGCCGCGGTTGGGGATGATCTGGGTGGAAAAAAGCTCGCGCCCGGACTTGTCTTTCTTCATATCATAATAGACGCCGGGCGAGCGCATGAGCTGGGAGACGATGACGCGTTCAGCGCCGTTGTAAATGAACGTGCCGGAATCGGTCATAATGGGGAAATCCCCAAGGAAGACCTCGGACTCCTTCACCTCGCCGGTTTCGGTGTTCACGAGGCGCACCGTCACCTTCAGCGGCGCGGAGTAGTTCTGGTCCAGCTCCTTGCATTCCTCGACGGTGAATTTCGGAGGGGTGGAAATGTCGTAGTCCACAAACTCCAGCACGAGTTTTTCGGCATAGTCGGTTATGGGAAAGACGTCGTTCAAAGCGTCCCGCAGGTCTTCGTGGAGGAACCGTTCGTAGGATTTCTTCTGGATCTCGATGAGGTTGGGCATCTCGAGCACTTCTTCGATGTGGGAGAAGCTCTTCCGGATCCTTTTGCCCATCTGCACGTCATGAACCAATTCAGCTACACTCCTTATGTAGTTTTCATTCGCAAAACAACGCTTAAAGGACAAAATAAACCGTCGCACGGAAAAAAATTTTACAATTTCCGCGGACGATTCGAGCGCTCCCGGCTAAAACGGTTCGCTGCCCAGTGGCCTCCAACTTGTCGCTTTGCGACCGGAAAACCGTCGATATTTGCGATGATCCTGGGCGCATTTGCCGCCCAAGGGGCAGATTATGACACATTACCACATATTAATGGCAGCTTAAGAGTCTATCATAACGGCTTCGGCTTGTCAACAAAATTTTTAGCATACCCTTCCGTTTTTGTCAGCGTAATTATATTGAATATACATCCATTTCCCGCCCGCGCGCAAGGGGGTTTTCGCTTTTTCGGGCTCAGCACAGGCCCGCAGCCGGATGCCGCCATCGCGCGCGGGGAAGAGTTTTCCAGCGAAGGGAGGCGCCGCGGAACGCCTCCCTTTCCCGCCGGCTGGCGGCTAAAAAAAGCCACCTCAAAGTATTGCCCAATTGGGGAAGTTTGAAACATCACCGGTGATTTTTGCATAAGGCATTCTGCCTGGCGGCCCGGCGGTTTGCCCGCCTGTCACCGCGCGTTCGCGCGGGGAAAAAAGTCCAGACGCCATCGCAGGCGGCAAAGGCAGTCAAGCCTGTCACCGCGCGTTCGCGCGGGGAAAAAACGCATCCGCGCGGCTGAAGGAGCATTGCTTCAGCAGGCCTGCGCCGCAGCCGCTGCTCAGCCCTGAATCAGGAAGTTCTCGCCGCCTCCGG
>Ga0134091_1002250_pt1 | contig 13487 bp, 10 predicted proteins | sample 2_5taG_FD_94451 | JGI IMG/M metagenome (GOLD analysis project Ga0134091, IMG submission 94451) | Switchgrass degrading microbial communities from high solid loading bioreactors in New Hampshire, USA - 2_5_20_6_A2 metaG | ecosystem: Engineered > Bioreactor > Semi-continuous > Anaerobic >...
ACCAAATAAGCGCGTTGAAAAGCAATGCCCCGGCCGATGACTTACCGGTCGGGGCTTATTTTATTCTGTCGGTGAAAACCGGCTTTTTGCAGAGACTTTCGTGCTGCACAGGAAGAAGCCTGCCTTTAGCCCTTCACCCGGGCATAGGCCAATAGCACGCTGTTTGCAAGATGACGCCGGAATAGCAGGAACAGGGCAACGGGAACCAGAGTCAGCATAAGATCGAACCCCATCAGCATCTGCAAGGATTCCGGCTCCATGGCGCGCACATCCGCCCGCCGGATCATACCCTGAGCCATCGCCTCCACAAAGCGGGCAGGCGTATAGCCATCCCGGAGCTTTGAGAATGTCCCGGAGATATAGGGTGCGTTCCACATGAAGATGAAATGAAGCAAGCCCAGGGAAAAAGCGGGTTTCAGGATCACGGGACCATACGGTTCGGATTTTTGCTGCCTGAGGATGAAAGCCAGGACAAGGCTGTTCATGACCGGGAAGAAAGCGTAAGCCACATAGCCAAACCACGTGCCGGATAATCCGAGGCTGTTGTAAAACAACACCTGGTGCAAGCCAATGTTGCCGGTAAGGATAAACAGAACGAGCAAGGCTTTTGTAATACGTCCAAACGGACCGTACTCCAGGCAAGACCTGGCCAGCAGTATGGAAACGGGGATGCCCGCCAGCGACACCAGCAGGAGCAGTACCGTATGCTTCAAGAAGATGCCATAACGTTCCGCGGACAATTGAGATAACGCAGGGATGATACCCTGAATCCCGCCGACCAGAAGCGGCCGGTACAGGAACCACACAAGGAACAGGGCGTATAAAATCGGCAGGATAAGGCCCAGAGGGGAACTGTTCGCTTTTTTGCATGGATAGGCCCAGGCCATTCGCGAATCAAAGATGGCCTTTATAAGCAAATAGGCGATCATACCCAGGATAAGCTGTACAGCCGCCTGAATCAGCCAGACGGCCTGGCTTGTTCCGACCGACCGGATGGCTCCCACTCTTATAAAATCAAACAACGAAGAACCGGCTTCAAAACACAACAGATTGTTCAGGACATCGGGATCGGTTGTAAGCAGGGAGGACAGTTGAATCAGGATGAAAACCACCGGCGCGGCCCATCTGTTTAAACCATGCCAGGGCGATTCCCGGGTTTCCTGCTGCCAGGAGTCCAGTAAGAACAGGAGCGGGATGCCTGAAGTTTTTACCGTCATGATGATACCGTAAAGGATGGCGCCCCAGGAAAAACCATCCGATGCCGATAGACCAGACAAAGACAGGCTGACCGCATGGGTGGTGACCATTCCCGGAATGAAGGCCGGAACCAGGAAGAACAGCACAAAGAACTTCTTAATCTCTTTGTCAAGCCGGATCAGGGATACGGCCAGGAGGACTGATGTGACAACAACGAGAACCATGCTGATAAGGTTCAACTTCAGTGTGTTTACAAGGGCCACTGTAAAGTCCCTGTTGCTGAAAAGCGCGGAGAAATTGGCGAGTGCGGGACTTCCTCCGTTCCAGGTGATGTTTGCTTCCAGGGAATACACATCCGAAAAAGCGAGCATTACACCGTTAACCAGGGGAATTCCCATGAAGATGAGCAGCAAAAGCAGCATCAGGCCGCCGCCGGTCCTGTCGGCAGTGGACCTTTCACGGTTATACATGGCCATGCACCTCATTTGCTCGTTCTGCCATCATTCTACTACATCATGAAAAGCAAGTAAATCATACCAATCCGGACCTGAAAGTGAGCTTGCCTGGCAGGGATCCGTATTGACAGAGGCATTATCCGGAAAAACAGACCGCTTGACATAAAAAATTCCTCTTGGTTGGTGTGGAAAACCTGATTTTGGATTGATACGGGAATTAATATTTGGTTAAATAAATAATAATTACGTTACACATTTTTTAGGGCTGAAAAACAGGGGATCACTATGCCATACAAGGTAAAACGGGCTAGCCGCCTTTTGAACAAAATCCTGAAAAAAACCCTGGGTCCATACCTGGTCAGGCGCTACCGCATTGAGTACATTGAGGAAAACATGCAGGGCCTTAAGCCGCCCTTTGTGGTCATCGCCAACCATACCAACAACTGGGACCCGTTCATCATCTCTTATAAGATCAGTGAACCAATCCATTTCGTGACGTCGGTTGAACAGTTCAGGAGCCGGTTCATGCGCTTTTTGCTGGGGCTTGCGGGCTGCATCCCCAAAACTAAGGCCATGAGCGATGCCACCACGGTTAAGGGCCTTTTCCAGGTCAGGAACAGGGGGGATGTGGTGGGCGTTTTCCCTGAAGGGATGCGCTGTTGGGATGGCAAAACCGTCGAGATCCTGTATCCTACGGCCAAGGTGCTGAAGAGCATGGGTGTGCCGGTTGTATCGTTCCGGGTGAACGGCGCCTACCTGACCCATCCCCGCTGGGCCATAAAGTCCAGGAAAGGCAAGATCCAGGTAAGGTACGGTATCCTGTTCACGGCCGAGCAACTGAAGGCCCTTTCGGTGGATGAGATCTACGAAAGGATGTGCGCGGCGCTTAAGACCGACGAGTACCGCTGGCAGGAGGAGCACATGATCCCCTTTGTGGGGCCGCGCCTGGCCGAAGCCCTGGAACGGGTTCTGTTCCTTTGCCCCAAATGCATGGCAATCGGCAGGCTTTTTTCAAAGGACGACACCCTGACCTGCCTGGCCTGCGGCGATACCGTGCGCTACAACACCTATGGGTATTTTGAAAAGGATGGCGGCCAGCCACTGTTCAAATCGGTTCTGGAATGGAACCAGTGGCAGCTGAAAAAGCTGGAGGACATGGTCCGGGACAGGATGGCAAATCCTCAGGAGCCGATCTTCGAGGACCGGGATGCCACGCTCCTCACAGGCGGGCGGTTTGAGGCCATCAGAAAAGAGAAAAAGGGAACTCTTCGCCTTTATGTGGACCACCTGGAATTCATCGGGCAGGATAATCAAAAATCAAGTTTTGATCTGTCCCGCATGAACGGAGTCAGCACCCATCTGACGGACTGGTTTGACTTTTACCATGAAGGGCAATTCCACAGGGTTGCCTTTAAGGATCACCATACCTCCGCCAACAAGTATACCGAGGCTTATGAAGTGATTAAGCGGCTGGTGGATGAAAAGGGCCATCCAAAGGAGGAATGATTTTGAGTTCGGGACAAATCTGGGACTATATCGTGGATATATCGATGCTGTCCATCCTTCTGCTGGTTTCAACGCTGATGAAGCGGAAGGTGGCTTTTTTCAGGACAAATCCCATACCCGTACCCGTCATCGCGGGATTCCTGGGTCTGGTGCTGGGCAAGGATGTCCTGGGAATCATGGTTTTCAGCGGCGTGCGGCTTGAAAACCTGGTGTACCACCTGATGAACATCGGGTTTATCGCCCTGTCCCTGAAGGCCTCGGAAAAGGTGAAAAGCAAGGAATATGTGCATTCGGGCATGTTCATCGTCAGTACCTATGTGGTGCAGGGGCTTTTGGGCTTTGCCCTGTCGCTCCTGTTTTTCTATACCGTGTTTCCGAAAACCTTTCCGCTCTCTGGCCTGCTTCTGCCCCTGGGATTCGGACAGGGCCCCGGACAGGCCTATTCCATGGGACACCAATGGGAGGCGCTGGGTTTTGCCCATGGCGGGAACCTGGGCCTGACGGTTGCCGCCATCGGCTATATCTGGGCCTGCGCCGGCGGTGTGGCCCTCATCGCCTGGCTGAAAAAGAAAAAGCGGTTGAAAACCTATGATGAAATCTACGGGGAACCCCTGGACAGGCCCAACATCTACGATGAGGAAAAACCGGTGGAACTGCCCCTGAAGGAGTCCATCGACGGTCTCACCCTCCAGATGATCCTTATTGGCGCCGTATACCTGGTGACCTATCTGACCCTGAAGGGACTGGATATCCTGCTGGGCGGAATAGGTAACTTTGGAAAGACCATGGCCCAGCTGCTTTGGGGCTTCAGCTTCATCATAGGCGCCGTGTATGGCATGCTGGCCAGAAGAATCCTGGATTTTTGTCACCAGCGGAAATGGATGAAGCACAGCTACACCTGCAATTACCTCCTGGAACGGGTTTCAGGCGTTTCTTTCGACTTTATGATCACGGCCGCCATAGCGGCGGTTTCCCTGTATATGCTGAAGGATTACCTGCTGCCTATCCTGATCATCACCACTGCGGGAGGCCTTCTGACCATCTGGTTTATCATGAAGCTGGCCCAGCGGATCTATAAAACCGACACCCTGGAAAATGCGCTGGCCATGTACGGCATGCTCACCGGTACCATATCCACCGGCATTGCCCTGCTGCGCGAAGTGGATCCGCATTTCAGGACCCAGGCTGCCAAAAACCTGGTGTATGGGAGCGGGACCGGCCTGGCCTTCGGTGCGCCGCTGATGGTCCTCCTCAACGTTCCCATCATGGGGTATGCCAATAACCAGCCCATTCTTTACCTGGTAACCCTTGTGGCCTTCGTGATTTATCTGGCCGTGCTGCTGTTGGCCATGCTGGCGGGCACAAGGGAGAAAAAGGGCCGAAAGGGCGCGCAGAGCAGTACCTGATGATGTTCGGCTACACGCAAATACCATGGAACGGCCTCCCCGATGGGAGGCCAATTTGCTGACAACTCTATTGTGTCCGTTCCTTCAGTTTCATCAGGCTCAACAGGGTCAGGCCTCCCACGATGAGGGCCGCTCCCACGGCCTGAAGCCATGTCAGATCTTCCGACAGGACGATCCGTCCGGTGATGATGGTTATCACCGGGATGAGATTCAAAGCAGCCGAGGGCAGCACGGGTCCCAGTGCCTGGATGCTGTAAAGAAAAAAGACATAGGCCAGAGCCGAGCAAAACACACCCAGAAAAACCAGGTGGAGCAGCGCCGTCACAGAAGGTACCTTCCAGGCCGACACCTCGGGCACCGTGAACGGCACAAAGAGCGGCATGCTCAAAAGGGTTTGTACCGTGGTCAGCTTCAGGCTGCTATAACGTTCGCCCAGCCCGTTGCTGAGGAAGGTGTAAATGATCCATGACGCCATGGCGCCCAGGATCAGGAGGTTACCCAGGAAAGTGCTCCCTGAAAGGTCAATGGTTCCGTTCTCGGAAATGATGCAGTAGACGCCTGCCAGGGAGGCCAGGATGCATCCCAGGGCAGCCTTGCTGATGGGCTTCCGGGTAATGATGCTTTCGATGATCAGGGTAAAGACCGGAATGGCCGCAACCAACATGGAAGCGTTGGAGGCGGTGGTCATGGTCAGGCCGGTGTTTTCAAACACGAAATAGAGGACGATCCCGAAGAAAGAGGCAAGCGCAAACAGCTTCAAATCGCCCTTCTCCAGCCTGAAACCCTCTTTTCGTATCCCCATGCACAAAAGCAGCGGCACAAGGGCCACAAATTGTCTGAAAAAGGCTATGGAGACGGGAGGAATCTCTTCCGCAAGAATCACCTTGGTGGATACAAAGGAAATCCCCCATACGAACACAGCCAGAAACAGGAAAAGCAGACCCAGGACTCTTCTTTTCATAACAGCTCCTCAACCCGGGATCATGGTTCCGGGTTTTTATCCAGCGTTTTTCCAGACAAGTATAGCACATTTGCGGCATGGGGGAACGATTCAATTTATGTAATTTTTCAATAGAAACCCGTCAGCGAAGCTGTCTTTCCACCTCCATCAGGGTGCTTTTCAGGGCATCAAGTGTTACGGTCAGGTCCTCAGCGTTGGGAAGATAGAACAGGATATCGTTGCCGGAGAATCTGATCTGGGCTGATGATCCGCCCGGTTCACGGGAAAGCCAGGTCCTCCTGAATAACCTGCTCCAGAACCGGGGCGGCTCGCTGTCCAGCTCCGCCCGCAGGCAGAGCTTCATTCCTCCATGGGTTTCTTCGTAACCCTTTATCGAAACGTAGTTGATCTTCATGTCCGCCATCTCACCCCGATAAGATTCTGGTGCCATATTCAATGTTCGGCACAGTTCCCATTTTATGATGGATGGCAGTTCTTCATGACATCATTGCTCTTCCGCTGAATCCCTGAACTTGCTGGTATCAGGCCTCAGCACGATGGTTGCAAGGGGTGGAACCTTCAGGATGATGGACCAGGATTTCCCATGCCAGGATACGGGCTCGGCCTTTACGGGCTGTTCATTGGCCACATGGCTCCCGCCGTATTGCTCCAGATCCGAGTTGAAGACCTCGGTATATACCGTGTCGAGTGGGGCTCCTATGCGATAGTTGTCATGGGTGGCCGGCGTGAAGTTGCAGACGAAGACCAGCATATCCCGCCAGTCCTTGCCTTTCCGTATAAACGAGACGATGCTGTGCTCGGTGTCGGAGCAGTCGATCCATTCAAACCCGTCGTAATGGCTGTCAATCTCATAAAGCGCCGGCTCGTTCAGGTAGAAATGGTTGAGGTCGGCCACATAGTCGTGAAGCTTTTGGTGCATGGGATAGCCCAAAAGGTGCCAGTCCAGGCTTTCCTTGTACTTCCATTCGATAAACTGGCCGAATTCGCCGCCCATGAAGAGCAGCTTCTTGCCGGGATGGCCCATGAAATAGCCGAGGGCACCGCGAAGGCCCGCGAATTTCTGCCAGTAGTCGCCCGGCATCTTGTCCAGCAGGGACTTCTTGCCGTGGACCACCTCGTCATGGGACAGGACCAGGATGAAGTTCTCGGACCAGGCGTACATAAAGGAGAAAGTGATCAGGTTCTGATGGTATTTGCGGTAGACCGAATCCATGCCCACATACCGCAGAAAGTCGTTCATCCAACCCATGTTCCACTTGTGGGAAAAGCCCAGCCCGCCTTCATGGACGGGAGCGGTGACCTTGGGCCAGGCCGTGGATTCCTCGGCGATCATCATGACGTTGGGGTAATACCGGTAAACGGTTGTGTTCAGCTGCCTGAGAAATTCCACTGCCTCCAGGTTCTCGCGTCCGCCGTATTCATTGGGAATCCATTCCCCGGGTTTGCGGCAGTAGTCCAGGTACAGCATGGAAGCGACGGCGTCCACCCTCAGCCCGTCCACATGATATTTGTCAAACCAGAAAAGGGCGTTGGCTATAAGGAAGTTCCTGACCTCATGGCGGCCGTAGTTGAAAACATGGGTTCCCCACTCCAGGTGTTCGCCCTTGCGGATGTCCTCGTGTTCGTAAAGGGCTGTCCCGTCAAAGCGGGCCAGGCCGTGCCCGTCCTTGGGGAAATGGGCCGGTACCCAGTCCAGGATAACGCCCAGGCCGTTTTCATGGCATTTGTCAACGAAGTACTTGAAATCCGCAGGTGTGCCGTAGCGGGATGTTACCGCGTAATAGCCGGTCACCTGGTAGCCCCAGGAACCATCGTAGGGGTGCTCCATGACGGGGAGCAGTTCCAGGTGGGTATAACCCATCTTCTTCGCATAGGGTATCAGCCGCTCGGCCAGCTGCCGGTAGGACAGCGGTCTGAAGCCGGTTTCCGAATCGGGATCCGGATCAGGCTCCTGCTGCCAGGAACCCAGGTGTACCTCGTAGATGTTCACCGGCTTGTCGTAAACGGGCTCTTTTGCGCGCTTTGCCAGCCACTCCTCGTCGTGCCACTGGTAATCGTCCATGTCATAAACCCTGGATGCGGTCTGGGGAGGTTTTTCCGCATAAAAGGCGAAGGGATCGGCCTTGATATAGAGTTCCCCCGATGGGGTTTTTATCTCGTACTTATAGAGGTCGCCCGGCGCGAGCCCGGGGATGAACAGTTCCCAAACACCCGAGCTTCCCAGCATGCGCATCTGATGGATCCTTCCGTCCCACTGGTTGAAGCTGCCCACCACGCTGACCCTCTGGGCCGAAGGGGCCCATACAGCAAAGGAAGCCCCCTTCACACCGTTTACCTCGCGCAGGTGGCATCCCAGCTTTTCATAGATGCGATGGTGATTTCCCTGGTTGAAGAGGTACGTGTCGTAGTCTGACACCGTGGGAAGAAAGGCGTAAGGATCATATATGGTGTAGGAGGCGCCGTCGGTTGTGGTGTGCACCAACTGGTAGGCAAATAAATCGGGAGCTTCGATGACCGCTTCAAAAAAGCCCCTCTCATCTGTTTTTTCCATGGGATAACAACGGCCGCTATGTACATCCCTGACCGTAACCTTTTGGGAATGGGGGTTGAAAACCCGAACGATGACCGCGCCGTCCAGGGAATGCATGCCGAGGACCGCATGGGGATTTTTGTTCAGGCCTTGAATGGTTAATTCTATGAGACTGGCGGTTTCCGAACGCATAGGGCAATGTACCTCCATAAAGGACAAGTTGGATCTTACCGATCCATATTATTGTATTTTCCCCATTTAAACAACATCTATTGCATTCAAACAAAATATGATAAGCTATATACGGAGAATGGAAAATCGTCCCATTACCAGCCGGGTAAAGGAGATGATTAAAAGACTATGTACAGCAATGAGCCGATCAGGTACTACAAGAACAGAAGGACCAGGCCGGATCCCATCGTCCGGTGGCTGCAATTTTCGAGTATCATGGTCTGGTTTATTTTCCTGTTCAACGTCATTTTCATCCTGAATGCCAGACCGGTTCAGCAAGGGTTATTTGAGCGCTTTTTCAATATTTCGGTACGGACCTACTGGGATGCGCAATCCCTGCTGACAGCCATGATTATTTCCCTGGTTCAGTTCCTGATAAGCATTGTTTCCATTTATCTCAACACCAAGCGCATGAAGCGCAAATATGATATCCGGTACATATCCCATCACGTTTCCGCAGGTCTGTCCCTGCTGATCATCATCATTCTCGCCGTTGTCCTCACCAGCTGGAACGCATAAAAAAAACCGGACCGGGCCTGGTTCAAAAGCCCTGTCCGGGTTTGATTATCGGTGGTATCGCATGGAGAACCGGTACAGGATGACCGCAGCTTCAGCCCGTGTGGCCGGCTGGCTCAGGTTCAGCGTGTAACCGTCTTGTGCGGGCATGATGCCGTCGGCTGCCAGGGAAGAGATAATGCCTTTCAAATCCTCCGGCACCAGCTGGCCGTCGGTAAACCGATCAAGGTAGGCTACACTGACAGGATACAGCATTCGGTTCCTGGCTGCCAAAAGCCTGTTTATACAGACAGCCATTTCAGCTTTTGTAATCGGATTCAACGCTCCCGAATACCGGTTTTCATCAGGAATAACAATACCCATTTTTACAGCCGTCATCATATAGGGGTAATACCAATGGCTCGGTGTCACATCCTTAAGGGAAAACAGGAATTCGGACTCCGGCACGATACCATAGACTTTGAGAAGAAGGGTGATGAACTCTGCCCGGGTGATGTTGACTCCGGGATGGAACAGCCCGTCAGGGTTCCGGGCAATGACCCCCGATGCTGCCAGGGCGTTTACGGCATCCACGCACCAGGGGAATGCTTCCAGGTCTTTGAAGACCGAATCTTGTGGGATGGAAACCTGTACTGACCGGCTGGCGGATTCGCCCCTGAGATTAAAAGCGCATACCTCATAGCTGACCGTCGCCCCGGGAATGGCAGCGGTATCGGTAAAGCTTGTGGCGTTTCTGACGGTTGTACCAATCAGGGTTCGTTTTTGATCATGAATCCTGTAAATGCGGAAGCCATCTTCGGCCGTGCTGACATCATTCCAGGCAAGAAGCACATGGTTGGGGCCTGAGAATGCAACCCGCAGATTCGCAGGGGCTTCCGGAACCGTCCCGGGCAGATGATACACAGGTCCATAAACGGTATTGCCTTTGTTTTCAGAACGTATCCTGAAATCATATTCCTTTCCAACGGTCGGGAAGAAGTAAACCAGCAGAGCGCTTCCTTTCTGGCCGAAGGTATAATCCATCCAGGGCTCATTGATGTCCGTCCGCATCTCCAGCGTGTAGGTAACCCCTTCGGGAGCCGGTTCGTCAGTGCCTATCAGCATGTAATTATCCAGGGGAAGAAAAAGAAGCTCACCTGGCATGGGAGGCTCGGCATTATTCACCCGATCCGTGACAGCAAAGCCTGAATAGACGCTTTCCCCACGGATGGCACGGACGCGATAGCGATAAATCTTGTTGGTATGAGCCGAATAGTCAGTCCAGTCAGTGGTGTTCCTGGGGACCGTATCAATCAGCTCCCAGGCTTTACCCTCCACCTTGCGCCATATTTCAAAACCCGATTCCACATCATATGGAAACTCCCAGGTAAGGGTGATTCTGCCCAGAGCGGCAGGAGAGGCCGTAAGCTGGGACGGGGAAGGTATGGTTTCGGTTTTTACGGTGATTTCCTCCGAGTAAGAGAAAACCGAACTTTTGGAAGAACGAATTGCTAAACGGTAGGTATATTCTGAATTCGGCGTGAGATTGCGATCGATGTAGTAATCAGCCGAGGATGATGAAAAGATGGTTTCGAATTCACCAAAGCTGTCCAGCCTTTGCAGTGAGACTGTGTACCCTTCTATTTCTTCCCGATCCCAATCCAGACGGATACTGGTGTTGGTAACGGCATAGCCGGTAAGCGCCGCTGCGGAAGGAACCGTGGTGCGGGTGCTGATACCGGCGGATGACGGGACATACTTGGAATACTGTCCGCCAGGATACTTGGTGCGGATTCGGTAATAATAGACCGTATCAGGATCCAGACCATAATCCATGTATTCCCGCTGATGGAAAGGTGCCGTGTATATTTCTTCCCAACGCGAGTTACCGATTTTCCTTTCAATGACTGTTTCAACAGGAATGGTTCCAGGAACGCTCACTTCAGGGTAGCTCCATTCCAGGTTGATCTGGTTGCTGTAAGCCCTGGTGATTGAAAAACTGTCAGGGAAAACATAAATCACTTCAATCTCTTGGGTATACGGGCTGGAATCCTTTGAATTGTAACGCCGTGCACGGTATTTATAAATGTGGCCGTTGGAGACATTGTAGTCCTTATAGCTGGTTCTTCCGGAGCTTAAAGAGGTTATAAGCTTGAACTCACCATCATCCGTGCTTTTTTCTATCCGGATATACTGGCCTTTTTCGGCCGGTTCCACATGAATGAGGACATAGGATGATCCCATTTCGACGGAAAAGCCTTCCGGTGCAGGAAGGCTGTTGGCTGCAAAGGATATGGCCTGTAAAGCCGGCACCATGATCATCATTATCAAAAGGAAAACCAATCCGAACCTTTTCAAGACTATGCACTCCCGGTCTATTGTGTTATGCGGACAAAAGGGCATTTACCCAATGGATATATCGGCAAAAAAAGAGCCGGCGGTTAAGCCGGCAAGTAAAGGGGGTCAAAATGTATTGTGAGGTCATTTTCAAGTATGGGCAGGATTTGCACAATTTATACATGGATTCAGAAAAATCACGGCAACCTTGCCCGTGTTTTTCCCGAAACCGTCACCGGCCTGATTTGTGCCTGCTTTCCGGTATTCCCCATGGCGGTTTTCCTTGTTTGTTGCCCCCCGCTGCGGTATAATCAATGTGAATCCTTTAGCCTTACGACGGAAAACCGATCACAGATTTTCCAGCCGGCGCAGGCGGCCAGGCCGCCCTTTTTGAGGGTTTGCCTGTATTTGAAAAGAAATGAAGGTTTGCTATGGATAAAGAAATTTGGCTCAGGCCCAAAAGGGTCAGCAATATCGGCGGAGAAGCCCTGCTTGAAGGGGTCATGATGCGCGGCAAAAGCACCATGGCGTCCACCGTCAGGAAGGGCAATGGCGAGCTGGTAACCACCATTAAGCCCTATGTCCCCATCACCAAACGGCATAGGATCCTTGGCCTTCCTATCATCCGGGGAGCAATCAGCATGATCGAATCCATGGTTGTGGGCATTGGCGCCCTGATGGAATCAGCCGAGTATATCGAGTTCGAGGAAGCAGAGAGCAAGTTTGACAAGTGGATTGAAAAGAAGTTCGGCGATAAGTCCATGACCATCATCAAGTTTACCTCCGTCCTCTTTGCGCTGGTGATGGGCATTGGCCTTTTTATGCTCCTGCCGAATCTCGTTGCCGATCTCATCCCCTTTGACAAGGAAACGGCTTCAGGCGCTTTCCTGGCCAATATTATAGAGGGCGGTATCCGGATCGGGATATTTCTGCTCTATGTGTGGCTGGTTTCCAAAAGCAGGGATATGCGTCGCGTGTTCCAGTATCACGGCGCCGAGCATAAAACCATTTATGCCTATGAGAACATGGAGGAGCTGACGGTGGAGAATGTGAGAAAGCACACCCGGCTCCATCCCAGGTGCGGTACCACCTTTATTTTTGTGGTGGTGCTCATCAGTATCCTGATATTCGCGCTGACGGGCTGGCACAGCAAGCTGATCAACATGGTCATCCGGCTTGCCCTTCTGCCCGTTATCGCCGGAGTGTCCTATGAACTGTTCAAGCTGGCTGCCAGGTCAAACAGCAAGCTGGTGAAGCTTATCAGCGTTCCCGGCCTGCTCCTGCAGAAAATCACCACCCAGGAACCCGACGACAGCATGCTGGAGGTGGCCATTGCTTCCCTCAAGGCCGTGCTGGAAGCCGAGGAAGGGGAGGGCACAGAGAATGACAGTCTCAAGGCTGCTCAATGAAGCAGTCCAAAGGCTTAAAAAGGCGCAGATCGAAGACCCGGCCCTGGAAGCGGGTCTTCTTTTGTCATGGGCTTTGAAAAGGCCCAGGGCCTATATCTATGCCCATCCTGAGATGCAAGTGGATCCGGTAGAAGTCCGGCGAATCATGGAACTGGTGGAAAGGCGTAGCCTGGGTGAGCCGTTCCAGTACATCACCGGTGAATGCGAATTCATGTCGCTTACCTTCAAGGTCAATCCAAGCGTCCTGATTCCCAGGAGCGACACCGAGCTTCTGGCCGAAGCGGCGCTCTTTTCCCTGGGATGCCAGACACCTTTTGTCAGTCACGACCTGTTTCGCGTGCCAAAGCAGGGCGTAAGGCGGGTTCTGGATGTGGGGACGGGTTCGGGCTGCCTTGCGGTGACCATAGCCCGCTATGCCCGGGATGTTCGGGTGGATGCCCTGGATATTTCGGAAAAAGCGCTGGAAACCGCCAGGCAGAATGCGGAGCTCAATGGTGTTTCTTCGTTCATACACTTCATACGCGCCGATTTCCTCAAAGATGCCGGTTTTGCGGAGCAGCCCTACGACCTGATCGTGTCCAATCCGCCCTACATTTCCCGGGAAGACAGAACAGGCCTTATGGCTTCGGTGGAAAAATTTGAGCCGGAGCTGGCCCTGTTTGCGGATGACGGGGGCCTTAGCTTCTACAGGAGACTGGCCCACCTGTCCTCCGGGCTGCTTGCAGAGAACGGGGTCGTCCTCGTGGAATGCGGCTTTAACCAGTCGCAGAGCGTGGCGGACATCTTCAAGGAGCGGGGGATGGAGATCCTGGTCTTGAAGGATCTGGCCGGAATCGGGCGCGTGGTTGCCGCTCGGTGCCGTGTATAAGGTGTAAAATTTTGCCCATACTCTATAACAGGAAAAAGAACGAAGAAATGGAGAGATAGAGTATGGCTGAACACATCCTGTCAGGTTCAGGA
>Ga0134091_1002269_pt1 | contig 13399 bp, 10 predicted proteins | sample 2_5taG_FD_94451 | JGI IMG/M metagenome (GOLD analysis project Ga0134091, IMG submission 94451) | Switchgrass degrading microbial communities from high solid loading bioreactors in New Hampshire, USA - 2_5_20_6_A2 metaG | ecosystem: Engineered > Bioreactor > Semi-continuous > Anaerobic >...
CATTGCTTGAAGATTATTACTCAGGTTTTTATAAAAAAACCTGGCTGCTTCTTTATTAATCTTTAACAATAATCGCCTTCTTTTAGCCTTTTCTGCATCTTTGCTGCTTAGATTTTCTTTTATCTCAATACCCGCTCTTTCAGCTAGAAACATGAGGGATTCAGGATAATTCATCCTTTCAATCTTCTGGATAAATGTACTGACATTTCCTCCTTCACCACAGCCAAAGCAATAAAAGAGTTGTTTATCCTGAGAAACATTAAAGGAAGGTGTTTTCTCTGAGTGAAAAGGGCATAAACCTATATAATTCCTTCCTCTTTTTTTCAGGTTCATATATTGGGATATAACATCAACAATATCGTTTTTTTCAATTATCTCAGAAACCATTTCTTCGGAGAAAAACATATCTTATACCACCTTTAATCCTTGTTTTTGATGCTTATCATTCTCTCCAAAGTAGCTTGAAATCTCTCATCATCTTCTTTGCATCTCTTTCTTGGTCCTTTGATGCGCTGGCCACTGCGCAACGATTTCATAGATTGATGTCTTTTGTCAAGCAAATCATCAATAGTGCTGTTGTCAAAGAGTTTGCCATTGTAAGAAATTGCACATGCTCCCTTTGATAATACCATGGCAGCAAGTCCATAATCACCAGTCACTACCACATCTCCATCTTTGGCTTTATTGATTATTGCCAAATCTGCAGATTGAAATACATTATCTACATAAATCGGTTTAACTTTATTAGTTTCATAATAGTTTGTATAATGACTAATACTGCAAACAAACAAAGCAACTATCCCGTATTTTCTTGACACTTTTAAAACAATATCTTTCACAGGGCACGCATCTGCATCAACTATAATCTTCATAATACTCCTTTTTGGGACACTGAAATTATATTTATTCGATATAAAACACAAATATCCTCTATTTTTATTTCAAATCTGCCATCCAATCGGCAAAAAAATTGATTTATATTTGTTCAAGGCATACCTGTCTGTCATTCCTGCTATATAATCACAAATTAACCTATGGTTGTCTTCATTAGGCCTTTTGTTCCTGATATCCTCAGGAATTTTGTGTGGATTATCAATAAAGTATTCATAGAGCTGTTTTATTATATATTGAACCTTCTCTTCTTCAACCTTTGCTTTTGAACCAATATACACATTTTCATACATGAATTCTCTTAAATTTTTAGTAGACTCCTCTATATCTTTGCTCATCTTAATGTAAGGCTTATCTATGCTTTCCATTATAATATCTGTAATCATAGTGTTGATTCTGTTTTTGTGGTCTAAGCCTAATACCTTTAAGCATTCTTGGGGCAAATCTTTAATATGCAATATGCCAGCTCTCAATGCATCATCTATATCATGATTGATATAAGCTATTCTATCCGAGTATTTAACAATCATTCCTTCTAAAGTACTTGGCATATTGCTACCAGTATGGTTTAGTATTCCATCTCTTACTTCCCATGTCAGGTTTAACCCGTTTTTATCCTCTAACACTTCCACCACTCGAAGGCTTTGCTCATTATGTTTAAAACCGCCTGGGTGAATACCATCAAGCACAGCCTCACCTGCATGGCCAAAGGGGGTATGACCAAGATCATGTCCTAATGCAATTGCTTCAGTTAAATCTTCATTTAATCTTAAAGCCCTTGCTATGGTCCTTGCAATTTGTGCTACTTCCAAAGTATGTGTGAGCCTTGTCCTATAATGATCCTTTTCCGGTGATATAAACACTTGGGTCTTATGTTTAAGTCTCCTGAATGATTTAGAATGGATAATCCTATCTCTGTCTCTCTGAAAATCTGTCCTTATCTGACATTTTGCTTCCTCACGTTCTCTGCCTTTGCTCTTAATACTCAGGACAGCATAAGGTGAAAGAATACTCTTCTCAATTTCCTCAGTTCTCTGCCTTATATTCATAAAAACAACTCCCAAATAATTTACATACTATTATATACTACAAAAAAATGTATTTTCCTTTAATTAATTATTACAGATATAAATATAGTAAGCCATCGGATATTATGGACCGATGGCTTACTATATTTATATCTGTAATTACATTTCTACTATCAGTGCAGTTCCCATTCCTCCGCCTATGCAAAGAGTAGCAAGACCGTATTTTGAATTTCTTCTCTTCATTTCATATAGAAGTGTAGTTAATATTCTAGCTCCACTGGCTCCTACAGGATGCCCCAGGGCTATTGCACCTCCATTGACATTGGTTTTGCTCATATCAAGATTCAATTCTTTTGCCACTGCTAAAGACTGAGCTGCAAAAGCTTCATTGGCTTCTATCAAATCCATGTCTTCCAACTTCAGGTTAGCTCTTTCTAATGCTAGCTTGGTAGCAGGCACAGGACCAATACCCATTATACTTGGGTCTACACCGGCAGAAGCATAGCTTACTACCTTAGCTAAAGGCTTAATCCCTAATTCATCTGCTTTTTCTTTAGACATAACAACTATGGCAGCTGCTCCATCATTAATGCCTGATGCGTTTCCTGCAGTTACTGTACCGTCTTTTTTGCAAGCAGGCCGTAATTTAGCTAATGCTTCAACAGTGACGCCTGGTCTTGGAAATTCATCAGTGTCAACCACTACATCACCTTTTTTAGTTTTTATTACTACCGGAACAATTTCTTCTTTAAATTTTCCTTCCTTTATAGCTGCTTCTGCTCTGTTTTGGCTAGTGCAAGCAAACTTATCCTGTTCTTCTCTTGTTATATTATATTTTTCTGCCAAGTTTTCAGCAGTTACACCCATATGATAATTATTAAACACATCTGTTAATGCATCATATACCATTGAGTCTATGATCTCACCATTTCCCATTCTATAACCTGTTCTTGCTTTCATAAGGAGATAAGGAGCAGCACTCATGTTTTCTGTTCCACCCGCAACCACTATATCAGACTCACCAGATACAATAGCTTGAACTGCAAGTTGAACTGATCTTAAGCCAGATCCACAAATCATATTTATTGTCATTGCAGGTTTTTCAACTGGTATACCTGCTTTTACTGCAACCTGTCTTGCTACACCCTGGCCTAATCCCGCTTGTAATATACAGCCCAAAATTGTCTGATCCACCATCTCAGGCTTCACACCTGCTCTATTTAAGGCTTCCTTAACAGCAACCGCGCCTAAATCAGCAGCAGACACACCAGATAAGCTTCCATTGAAGCTTCCTATCGGTGTTCTAGCAGCTGAGGCAATTACTACTTCTCTCATTATTCATACCTCCCGAATATTTTTCTAATATATTTATAAGCAATAATTATGCCATCATAACCTGCCAATTAGTGTATTGTTAACATAATTGTAGCATAGCCAGCCAAAATATAAGCATATCCAATAATTGTTATTTTTTTAACATTCTTGAATTTTTGTCTTTGTACTTAGTAAATTAAAGCATATAAAAAATATCGCCAGATTTCTGGCGATATTTTGATGTAAAAGCCATATACTAATAAATCACTCTACTTTCTGGTATTTTTGTATCTTCATTCCTTGCATTGATCATTTTCATAAAATTACCCTTAGCATATATAATACTATCCAGCGTCATAAAAAGATTTTTTAGTCCATCCCTTGTCTCAAAATAGGCTTTGTATTATTGAAGACTACGACTTACTCAATGTTTGTTATGTCGGAAGACTATTTTCTATTATAAATTGTTTTAATTTTGCTTACTGATGCGATTCTATCTTCAGCCATTTTATCAGCTGCCTTATATGTTGGAATGCCGTCTCTCTTGGCCAACTCAAACACTTTCTTGCAGGCGTCATAAATTTTCGCAGTGTTTTTCATAGCATTTTCTTTGTTATATTCACGTCCCGATATATCATCAATTATATTGATAACACCGCCGCTGTTTATTATATAATCCGGTACATAAAGTATTCCTTTTTCCTGAAGAATATCACCATGTCTTGGCTCGGCTAATTGGTTGTTAGCTGAACCGGCAATAATTTTGCATTTTAGTTGCTCAATTGTTTTGTCGTTTATTATGGCACCTATGGCGCAGGGCGAAAACACATCACATTCTACTCCGTATATTTCATCCAGCCCTACAGCAGTTGCACCTAATTCTACTACAGCTTTATCAATTTTTGCTTGATCCCTTGAAGTTACTATTAATTTGACTCCTGCTTCATACAATATCTCTGCCAGGAGTCTCCCGACAGCTCCTAATCCTTGAATTGCCACGGTTTTCCCTTTCAAATCATCACTTCCATAAACTTCATTAACAGCTGCTTGCATTCCTTTAAATACCCCATAAGCTGTCATCGGTGAAGGATTGCCACTTCCTGTCTCCAAACCCACTATATAATTCGTTTCACAATTAATATATGCAGCGTCCTGCTGTGTCATATTCATATCTTCACCGGTTATGTATCTGCCGTTTAGTCCTTCAACAAATCTTCCAAAAGCTCTAAACAATGCTTCGCTTTTTATCTTCTTTGGATCACCTATAATAACTGCCTTCCCGCCGCCAAGATTTAGTCCCACAGCCGCATTTTTATATGTCATACCTCTAGCCAATCTTAATGCATCTATAATCGCTTCTTCTTCAGTCTCATAATCGTAGATTCTTGTTCCGCCTAACGCTGGCCCTAAAGTAGTATCATGAATAGCGATAATTGCTTTTAACCCGGAGCTTTTATCCTGACAAAACACTAGTTGTTCATAATCATATTCTTCCATTTTACCGAATATATCCATATAATCTGCCTCCTTATATATAGGTTTCTCTATTGTTTATATTATATTAATTAGTTGGTAATTGGTCAAACGGCGGGCTGCTAGGCATTGATATGCTCTATCATATAATTAAGTTGCAATTGACTTAAATCTTCAGGATACTCATAGAATAAGTTGTCTAGTTCATTTAGCTGCTCTGCTTGTTCATCTGTTTCGGCTCCCGTTTTCGATTCACCTACAATATTCATTGCTGTATCAATAAACTCAGCATTTTTATATGCTTTTATTTTTAACAATGCTTCTTTTGTAAGTTTTACAAATTCTCCATTATAAAGATTTACATTGTATCCATTAAAAAAGAACTGGTCAAAGCCACCATTATTTATTTCCCTTCGTAATTACAAATTAAATAAATATCACGCTCTATTTGATTAAGTGGTATGTTATTGGATTGTTTGTCTATTAACACTTCATAAATTTCACAAACTACATTTTGTGGGATTTTTGTTTGTTCTAACACAAATTTTACGTAATTTTCCATTTTTACCTCCGATTTATTTTTATATCTTACTCAATTCTCTTGTATTTCTATTACCCATTGAATAATTTCTATCAACTTCTGCTTTAAATCAATATCCGATTTTACTTCAATTTCTTTAACTATATTTACCCAGTCATTATCTTTTATGATAGAAATAACAAAAGATTTCATATCATCTATATATCCAATATCAATCATATAACCATTTGGATAGAATATCTCAAGTTTATTAACTTTTCCACCTTTAAAATCCACATCATCAAATTTTACATATTTGATGCCATCTTCCCATTGTATATGCCTATTTATTTTATAAGCATACCGTTTAGCTTCTTCCATAGTATTAAAGGCAATATCCTGTTCAACCTCAAACTTACCATTACAGAGAAAGACATAAAACTGCTTATCATTCTCATACTGGCAAATTGCAAGATATTCTATCGGTATTGATTTTATTGAATTATCGCCATATTTTATAACACCAAAATTATCTTTTTGGGAAATGGCTATTACTTCAGCTCCGTCTATAATCATAAAACATCCTTTCTCTAGTTCAAAAGAAACAGTAATTCTTTTATGAGGCTGTTTGAAAGTTTTTCGTTCTGTTTCTCGACAAGTATTTGTATTTTTTCTTTCTGCTGTTTGCTTGCCTGTATAAATGACCTGTTGAAAGCAAATATCCATCTTTGTATCGAATGCAAGGCAAATTTTCTAATACTCTCTTCTTCGGCTGACAAAGCCTCTAACATATACGTCAAGCTTTCCCACTTTGATGCTTTAAAAAGAATGGCCCCGCACTTCAATTTCGTATATTCATAAGGTGTATCACAAAATATTTCATATATTCTGCTATAATCCTGAACATGGTATTTAAGAATCAACTTTTGTGCAGTTTTTATTACTCCAATTCGATGGTCTGTGAGCTTTTCAATAATAAGAGTTTTATATTTTTCACTATTTAACCTCATTAATGAGATTAAAACCGCCCGTACTACAGCAATTCGTCTATCGTTAAGATACCCTTCAATGATTTCTGTATCACTCACCTGCCCTATCTCTCCTAATCCTAAAATAGCAGCTTCAGTAAATTGTCCAATACTTCTTAGATATGCTGACCGAAAATCAAAATTTAACGAATGCTGTTTGATAATGCTCCGAGCAAATGCTCTTACATATGCATTTTTATCAAAAATCAATTTCATTGAAATTTGATAAATATTTTTATCTTGTTTGTCTTGCAGGTATTTCAAAGCTAGAATACGGTTGTGTGCAAATTTATCCTTCAACAAGATATGAGAAGGTTCTCTCATATCCTGACCAGACTTACACAAGTTCTCGAATAACATTGCTCGTAAAAAGGGTTCTGGTTCATGCTTTAATTGATAAAATGCCAGTTCAATGTCTGGTTGATGGGCTTCAAATAAAGCCGCTATACAAATTCTACGAGTTCTAAGATTATCACTTTGAAGACCTTTTATCAAATCTTCTCTATGTTCCTGACTTACAAGCTTATCAAAAAATTTTTGAGTATTTTCTCCATGGGAACCTCGGCTGCCCAATTTCAGCTTCTCAGCAAATGGTAAAGCTATAAGCATCTCACCTTTTGCAAGATTATGCAATCTTTTATCAAATGCTTCGCTGGCTGCTTGCCTGACCTGCAAAACCCAATCATTCAACCTTAAAATTATATATGGCAGAGAGCCATCATACTCACTTAGTCTTCGTACTGCTTCCTCTCTTATAAAACCATTAGGGTTAAAAGATGCAAAAATAAGTACTGCTTGACGCTCTTCTATACTCATTGTGGGTGTGAAGAAATTATCTATTCTTTGTTCATGCCAATTTATACTCCACTCTAATGTTGTTGTCTGCCTCATCTGCATATCGATTCTGATGATATCATCAAATTCAAAACCTTTTATAATATTACTCAGTACTTTAGAAGCTTGCAATTTAGCATAAGGATCCTTTTCACTGAAAACACAGAAAATCCAAGGAATCCTACTTAGGTCTCCTTCATTTAAAGCTTTTATATTCTCTTCCAAGTGTTCGCCAAACCAACCTCGCTTTTTTCTCCAAAACATGATATCACCACCTTTATTCAAGACGTTTTCATTTATAATACTTGTTAATAAAACAACCTCATCAATCACTAATTTCTTTCTCACTATTATCAATAATGAGCAAGAAGGACTGGATAGATTGTTTCATTTCATCATACTTCATCAGCGCTTCTTGCTCACTCAACTTTGCTCCACCTTTTAGTCTCTGCTTTCACTAAAACTCTCACTTTCATAATCAGTAATATTAATTGCTTACCTAAGTTTCAATATCATCATATCAAACACAGCAAAGCCACCTTTCAAATAAATATTATATATTAATTATTAATAACTAGATAGGACTTAATAAAATTAACATAAGTGTTTCATAACTCGGCCTAAAAAGGTGCCCCATAATGCATGTTTTTCAAATCCAAATGGCCAGAAACACATTTTTATTAAAAAACGCTTCTATATAAATGTTGGTGTTTAAAAACACTAACATATCTTGCAAAAAAGATGCACTTATACGCAAAACCCCCTAAAATGTTAATTTACTAAAAAACATAAAAGGAGTTTTGATATAAGTACACTCTAACTCTACTGCAAGTTAACAGTTAAATGAACATTTTCGTACATTGCACGACCAATGAGAGATGCATATGCTGCCTTCAAAATAGTATTCAGCTCATCCTCAGTTATCATGCCTGTGAATCTGGGAGCAGATTTTCTGCTAAAAATGGTTTCAAATCTGTAAGACAATATTATTTAGCATCCAGCGGCAGATTCCATGGTAATGTATTCCATGGAATGTTTTTTTTCATCAGCAGTTCCTTGCGGGTTTTTTCTATTTTCCCTGTTAAAGTCGATGTATCATCGGGATCTTCTCCTGACCAGAAACCACGGCCTATAATATAGCTTTCGGTGGCTTCATCCCATGAAGAATATGTTTTCTGAATTACTTTTGCAGCTTCAATAGCTATATCGTAACATTCTTCTAAAGTTATATAACCGGAAAGATAAGCAAGTCCCGACAATCTGATAAGTCTAATGTATTCCCAACCAATAAGTCCTTTTCCTTCAAGTTTATCCTTGTACTTAGTTAAAATGTAATCATTCTTCTCTTTATAAATACTATAAACACTGTTATGACCTTTATTTTTCAGCCAGTCCACCATATCAAAGAAATCATCCCTATCATAAATTCCCCAGTCTCTAATCAGGGAATTCCTCGCACCAAGAATCGTTGCTGCGTCACGGCGTCCCACACCAGCAATCTTATTGAATGTTACCGAACCTCTTTCATATGAGCTGACATGCAGGTAGGTGGAGTTTACCCATATCATATGGTCCTTCGAATATTTGAATCTGCTTAAATCCTCGATTATATTTACTTCATTCATTTTGTCATCCCATATAACCTTCTGTCCTAGCAACTCAGCCACAAAATTCAAAGGAACCAAAATGTACATATCTCTCTTATATTCTTCCAGAGTACGGCCCATCAGAATGAAATCTGGTAGCTCACTGACCTCCAGGTCATAATATTCATCCAACAGTATGGGAGAAACACCTATATCAACATTTCTTCCATTAACTTTTGCCGTGCTTGAACCTATCTGCATTTCAGCAACCTTTCCCAGCTTTGATATGGTTAATTTTTTTGAAGATTCATCAAACTTGACCTCTGCTCCGAGAGGTATTGCTGTATCGTCCAGAGAAGCCATGAGTTTACCGTTTTTATATTGTGGCTTTGTTGAATATTGCAGCCAGCCATCGATTCTGATATATACTCCGACCAAATTACGATATTCATCTGTTTCCCTCACCGAATCAAAGAGCCTGTCATTTTTAAGCATTTCCACAGATATAAAACCTCTTTCTGAGAGAACTTTCGAGGCTTTTTCCCACAGACCCCCAGCAAGCATATATGCTCTTGCCAAATCATAATGGACCGTATCCCAACTGGACTTCTTATCATTTGCCACTTCTTTTGAGACTATTTCAAGTGTTTCAATTGCCTCATCATATCTTTCAAGGTTATTAAGAGCCTGCCCTTTATACCATAAAAGCTTCCATTTGATAGAATTTTCAACAGGCTGTTGTTTCAACCCTTCATCGCAACCTTCAACAATAGCCTCGTAAATTAACCTCACCCGTTCAGTATTGGTTTGCCCTAGCTGCTCTGACTCTTTCTTCAAACCTTCAATAGCATGAAGTAGGTTTTGCAATGAATATGGCTTTTTAAGCGTAATGGTATTATTGCTTTCATTCCACTCTACAGTACATCCAAGATTTTCTACCACGGGACGCAAAGGAACCATAATATAAGAATCTATGATTTGCGGTGCAACGCTCATATTCTTTGCTGTAACAGATCCAGATATGTTTTTTTATAGGAGGATATCCGTGTACTCCCGATCCAAACTGTAGCTACCTGGCCGTCCAGCGTACAGGAAATCTGTTTGTTCTTCTCGCGCCAATCAACCTTTCCACCAAAGGCCTCAATGACACCATTGATAGGGATAAGCGTCTGCCCGTTGATGTTAACCGGTTTGACATTCTTTCCCTCTACAATTTCCTTTTGAACTCCGTCCACTGTCATGTAGGGACTGTCCATTGTTAATATAATTGTAATTTCTTTTGGTATAGTTATTTTATTTTCATCTGCATAAATAGGCATAATGATAGACATAAGAATTGCAATTACCAACAATAAAACCGTGACCTCATGAATTAACGCTTTCCTTTCGAAATTTCCCAAATGCATTGATATACCCCCTTAGATATCAAATCCTTAGCATGAAAGTAAATTATTTCTATATATTTTTATCGGCAGTTTAATAAAAGAGCTTTAATCATATCCCATTATATGTAATATATAAACAACAGGGTATCGTGTTATTGTATCACAATACCCTGCTTTATTAGTTAATTAAGTTATTATATATCTCTATACCTTTTTTACAACTATAGTTAGAATCTGATCTTTCTTTATATACTGCCAGGCGGCTGCTATCATATAGACCAATGGTCGTTTTTCACTATTATGGAACACTTCTGTTTATACAACCTTTAAATCCCATTATTCTGCTTCTCAGAAGAGTAGCATATCATAATTACCTATTTATAGTTTTTATCTTATCTTGACTGCTCTTTACTATTTAGGTATTTTTGATTCACAAGGTACATCTACCTGACATTTTCCACAACCATACCTAGGCTTATAGATTTCAGCTGTTTGGTCTAAAAATTTAGAACATATAACATGATCTTTTCCATTTTCTATAGATATTGCGCCAACTGGGCAATTTTCTGCACATTTACCACACATGGAACAGTTCTCATATATTTTTTTATATCCTCTTTTATCAGGTGCTAAATATAATTCTGTTATGATGCTACCAAATCTTCCTGCTATGCCTTTTTGAGTTATGAGTCCTTTAGAAAGACCGAATGTTCCAAGCCCACATATAAATGCAGCATGTCTTTCAGACCAATTACTTGTAAATTTCGCTACATGATTGGAGCTGTTATTATTTGACCAAAATCTCTCATCTAAACCGGGCACAACAGTGTTATATCCTGCATTTATTAATTCAGACTTTAATTTCATACACAGCTTATTTAGCAAAATCTGGCCTTCAATACGTCCATGGAGCCATTCTTCGGAAGGCCATGACATATCTATTTTATTGCTATTTTTAATTTCTTCACTAAAGGGCAAAAAAAAGGATACAACTGTTTTTGCTCCTGGTAACCATTCTTTTGGAAGTAAGAAGTGTTCCCCTATTACCGACGGTTGTTTTAATAGAACAAAGTAGTCATCATCTGCAGAACCAAAAGCAAAAATCGGGGCATCAAAGATCCTCATTCCCACAACATTATCCGAAATTGCTATTTCCTTCGTTATGTAATTATCTTGTGAATCCTTAATAAAGTCTTCTGCAGTTTTTATTAAAAATTGCCTTTTCATCAGTTTCATTCCCCCATTTTTATACTATTGAATCAAATCCTCCTAACATTACTATCACGATTCTTCTCTACTAATTTATTATAATATTTTTCCCATACATAAACTACATAAAAAAAGTATTGCCCCTTAAAGCTAAGTGACAATACTTTTTTAAAATCTACCTATACGAGGAAGCAGAGCGCCCCTGAATTTAGTTTCTGTTGTTTACGGCTGCCTGGGCAGCTGACAGTCTAGCAATAGGTACTCTATATGGAGAGCATGAAACATAATCGAGTCCTAGTTCATGGCAGAACTCAACAGATGAAGGCTCCCCGCCATGTTCACCGCAAATACCAAGCTTTATATTAGGTCTTTCCGCTCTTCCCAATTCCACAGCCATCTTCATAAGTTTACCTACACCTTTTCTATCTATAGCCTGGAAGGGATCTTTATCAAAAATCTTCTTCTCATAATATTCTTCCAGGAACTTCCCTGCATCATCTCTGGAGAAGCCATATGTCATCTGTGTAAGATCGTTTGTACCAAAGGAGAAAAATTCTGCTTCTTTTGCGATTTCGTCTGCCACCAAAGTAGCTCTTGGTATTTCAATCATTGTGCCATATAGATATCTTAGCTCTATTCCAGAATCCCTTATTATTTCATCTGCAAGCTTAACCACAATGCTCTTAAGATAAGCCAGCTCTTTTACGTCTCCCACCAGAGGTACCATTATTTCAGGTTTTACATCTATGCCTTTATTCTTTTTCACATGAATGGCAGCCTCGATTATTGCTCTAGTCTGCATTTCTGCTATTTCAGGATATGTTATAGCCAGCCTGCAGCCTCTATGCCCTAACATTGGGTTGAACTCCTTCAGTTCTTCAACTCTGCTTTTTAATTTATCATAATCCACCTTCATATCATCTGCCAGCTTCTTTATATCTTCTTCATTATGTGGCAAGAACTCGTGTAGTGGTGGATCAAGCAGTCTTATGGTCACTGGTCTTTCCCCCATGGCTTCAAATATACCTATAAAATCTTCTCTTTGCATGGGTAATATCTTTTCTAATGCCGCTTTTCTTTGCTCCAAGTCATCAGCTATAATCATTTCTCTTACAGCAGGAATTCTGGTCTCGTCAAAAAACATGTGTTCTGTTCTGCATAAGCCTATGCCTTCTGCACCGAACTTCACTGCCTGGGCTGCATCTCTTGGGGTGTCTGCATTTGTTCTCACTTTAAGCCTTCGTATTTCGTCAGCCCATTCCATCAATTGTCCAAAATGTCCGCTTAGCTCAGGTTCATGGGTCTCTATTATGCCTTCATAGACATTGCCTGTGCTTCCATCTAAGGATATATAATCTCCTTCGTTAAAGGTTTTATCGTCAACGATAAACTTCCTGCTTTGCTCATTTACCTTTATGGCTTCACAGCCTGCCACACAGCATTTTCCCATTCCTCTTGCAACAACTGCAGCATGAGAAGTCATTCCACCTCTTGCTGTAAGTATGCCTTGAGCTTCTATCATTCCTTCTATATCTTCAGGCGATGTTTCCAGCCTTACAAGTATAACCTTATCACCTTTTTTTGCAGCCTCCACAGCAGCTTCAGCAGTGAAATATATCTTGCCGCTGGCAGCTCCTGGTGAGGCAGGAAGTCCTTTTGCCAATGGTTTCATTCTTTTTAAAGCATCAGCATTGAAGGTGGGGTGCAGAAGTTGGTCAAGCTGGACAGGATCCACCCTCATGATAGCCTCCTCTTTTGTTATCTTTCCTTCATTCACCAAATCCACTGCAATCTTTACAGCCGCAAAAGCCGTTCTTTTACCATTTCTTGTTTGGAGCATATACAGTTTGCCCTTCTCTATTGTAAATTCAATATCCTGCATATCTTTATAATGATTCTCTAAAAGGTCTGCAACATTTGCAAACTGTGTATAAATATCAGGCATTATCTCTCTAAGCTTTTCAATGCTTTGGGGAGTTCTGATTCCTGCAACAACATCCTCTCCCTGAGCATTTATCAAGAATTCACCAAAAAGCTTTTTCTCTCCTGTTGCAGGATTTCTAGTAAATGCAACACCGGTTCCGGAATCATCTCCCATGTTTCCAAATACCATTGATTGAACATTTACAGC
>Ga0134091_1002279_pt1 | contig 13370 bp, 9 predicted proteins | sample 2_5taG_FD_94451 | JGI IMG/M metagenome (GOLD analysis project Ga0134091, IMG submission 94451) | Switchgrass degrading microbial communities from high solid loading bioreactors in New Hampshire, USA - 2_5_20_6_A2 metaG | ecosystem: Engineered > Bioreactor > Semi-continuous > Anaerobic > Digestate...
AAGGATGCCGGGAGAAGGTACGTCTTTCGGAGCAGGAAACGAAGCAAATTCTTGAGAGGACCCTAAAAGCAAGCAATGAAGAGCTGGTTGATGAAGAAACCTACAAAGCAAGGCTGGAAAAATGCAATGAATGCAGTGCGCTTCAATACGGCACTACCTGTAAGTATTGCGGATGTATAGTGCGGGTGAAGGCCAAGTTTATAAATGCCAAGTGCCCTTACCCATATGAACCGAGATGGTGATTTTATGAGCCGGCGCTTTCGCCAAAACAACATTTTTTAGGCTGCATAAAAACATAGAGTGTTTTTCTCAGATAAAAAAATCCGGCTGAATACCGGATATAGAAAATCACTGAAGCTTGTCCTTATAGTTGAGTATCCCTTTTGCAATGGCTTTTGCCATTTTTTTTTGTCCGTCTTTGGAGGCCAGAAATCTGGTATCGGATTCATTGCTGAGAAACCCCAGTTCAACGAGTACGGCGACGGCATCGGTGTTTTTGATGACATATAGCTCACCATCCGACGAATACTTGATTCCTCTGTCCTTGGAATATCCCAGATCTACCAGCTCCCTCTGTATGGCTTTAGCCAGCACATCTCCCCTGGCGCCTGGAACCATACACCAGGTTTCTATTCCCCTTGTGTTTTTGCTAACTTTATCAAAATTGCTGTGTATTGATACGAATATATCCGCACCGGCATTGTTTGAAATATCACACCTCGCTTGAAGATCGGCTTTTTGGGATGAAGGGTCAAGGGCTTTGTCCTCGGTGCGGGTATATACTACCTTGATATCTTCTTTTTTCTCAAGCAGCTTCCCAAGCTCGAGGGACACATTCAGATTTATGTCCTTTTCCAACTCGCCGTTTATGCCTATAGTCCCACTATCATCACCACCATGTCCCGGGTCAATTACAACAGTAAATACATTATCCGCATCTGTATTCGAAGTGTTGCCTGTGTTTGATTGATCTGCAAAGGCAGGAGCATCCTGACCCAGATTGATCTTCGCATTTTTAATAATGAATGTTCCGATTATAGTTAACAATATTATACCTATAAAAACATAAAACCTCTTTGCCGGTTTTTTTCTTCTTCTGATTCTTCTCCCCATATTGACCTGGTACCTTTCTATAAATAGATTCTGCTAAAATTCGCTGCCTGTCTTGAAAATACTATCGGCAAAATATACAAACGGCGTTTACAAGGAAAGTGGCAAATGACTTCTCCTGTTAACGTTTCGTAAAGCGGATGCCTTTCCTGATAGCATTATTATTACAACAGATTATATAAATTAATGTCATAATTATTATAAAATAAACGACATACCATTATAATATATCACAGATTTGTTTACAAAATTTTAAAAAAATATAAACGAATTATAAAATTAGAGCGCCAGTAAAATGCAAAAAGTCGAATAATGACCAAAAAGCTTTATTTAGGTACCTTTGAGGCTATCTTGACTGCGTAACAGAATATTAAATGTTTATTAAAAAAATGTTCATAACTTCTACACAAATTCTTAATAACATTTTTTTATTATTATATCATGAACAGATTGTAAAATAATAATAACACAAGCAAATAATAGGTAAGAGAGGTGTTAATGTATGGATGATTTCAAAGGATTTTTCCATTACGATAATGAGCATAACAGCAATGATGAAAGAAGGGGCATTGATTACCCGGCTCTACCGGTTGTATACGGTGAGCCTCCTAAAAAGAAAAGGAGAAAGTCCAACTTGCTCAGGTATGTGGCAGTTGCTTTAGTCGCATCGGTTATAAGCAGTGCGGCGGTGGGAGGAATACTGTACTCCAGCTTCTCAAAGGACCTGGAGCAGCAGACGGCTCTTATCGAAAGAATTAGTGCCGCAACAACTATAAACGATGCAGGGAAAAAAGGCGACTCCATGACCGTATCGGAAACGCCTAAAATCAGCACAGCTTTAAAGAGCAGCAATCAATCCAAAACTTATTCCATAACGGAAATAGCAAAAAATGTAGGACCTTCAGTGGTCGGAGTAAGAATAACTACCGTGAGAACATCAAGCTACAGCCGCTATCCATGGAGTCAGGCAATTGAAACTCCTTCGGAAGGTTCCGGCGTTATAATAAGCAAGGATGGATATATCATGACCAATTACCACGTAGTGGAAGATGCCGATCCGAAGAAAGGCAATAGAAATAACACGACACTGGAAGTGTTCCTGCCCGACGGAAGGGAAGCGGAAGCCAAATTCATCGGAGGGGATGAAAAAACCGATCTAGCGGTTATAAAAATCGATTTGGACAACCTTCCGGTAGCACAGCTGGGGAATTCCTCCGAACTTGAGGTGGGCGAACTGGCTGTTGCAATAGGCAACCCACTGGGCATGGAATTTGCCGGGTCTGTAACTGCCGGTGTGATCAGTGCCTTAGACCGTAAGGTTAATACAGGAAACACCGTACTCAGCCTAATCCAGACAGATGCCGCAATCAACCCTGGAAACAGCGGTGGTGCCCTTGTAAATTCCAAAGGACAGGTTATAGGAATAAATACTGCAAAAATTTCTGTAACAGGTGTTGAGGGCCTTGGATTCGCAATACCGATAGACGATGCAAAACCGATAATACAAGACCTGATAAAATATGGATATGTTAAGGGAAGACCTTCGATAGGCATATCAGGTTATCCGATAACCGAAACTGTTTCGCGCCGATATGGAATACCGGTAGGAATATATGTAGCTGAAGTATTCTCCGGAGGCGGTGCTGAAAACGCGGGAATAAAAGCCGGAGATATCATAACCAGCCTGGATGGCAAGAAAGTGACCACAATGGACGAAGTGGAAGAAATAAAAAAGAAACATAAAGCAGGCGACACAGTAAGCGTGACAATTGTAAGAAACAACAAGGAATTAACCTTGAAGCTGACATTCTCAGAAGAGCGCTGACGGCATGGTGATAAATACAGATCTAACTTCAAGGTTTAAAGACGGAACAACAAGTGAGTACTGCATTATCATACATTAAACACCATGATAATATAGCAGTATTAGCTTAAAAAGCTAATTGCCATAACTCCTCGAAAGTAAAGGCCGGGATAAAAACTCTTATAAAACGAGAGTTTCTTTCCCGGCCTTCTGTTTGTCCGGCGGCCGGAATTTCCCTTATCAGGCGAATCTGCCGCAGCTTCACATATCGCATTACATATTTCCACTGTTTAATGAGCAATGTTTATGACATGCGCTTTAGATACTCGGAAGGTGAGATGCCGGTTATATTTTTAAAGGTCCTGCTGAAGGACTGCAATGTTTCATAATTTAACAGTGACGCTCTTTCTGTGATGTTGCGCTGACCCTCATGCATCAACTCTATGCTTTTTTCGATTTTTTTCGTTATAAGATAGTGCTGAGTGGTTATACCGGTTTTTTCCCGGAACAGGTGGGAGATATAAGTCGGTGAATAACCAATATTGCGGGCTATATCCTCTATCTTGACAATATCATAAATGTGATTGTCGATATAGTTTATAACTTTATAGAGCACATTTCCGGCTGAGGCCTCATCCTTGGGCAGCTTTATTGTTTTGTTTTCCTTATTGACATAGCTTCTGTAGACATCAATAATAATCTGCTTCAGCATGTTCTCGATCACAAATTCGGAAAGCTCTCCTCCATTATAAAACTCGTTGATAAGTCTAGACATCATTGAGATGGTGATGTCGTATTTGCAATGGCATATAGGCTGATCATGATGAGTTGAAAAGAATTCGAACATTTTTATGAGATCTTGCTTTTCGGAAATCATGCCAGAGTCGATGGAAAAGCCCATATAAAAGTATCGGAGGTTATCTTGCTTCGATGCCTTAATTCTGTGCTGTTCACCAAAGCAGTTGATAAATAAATCTCCGGCGTTAACCTCATATTCCTTTCCGTTTACATAAAATTTCCCGCTGCCGGAAATGATATAACTGATTTCACTGCACAACTGCTCGTGAAGCGGGACTTCATAATCGTGGCAGCTGAACAGCTCTCCGACCTGGAATAAGTTGATATAGTCATATTTTCTGGGCTTTGCAAAAAAATCGTTTTCATATTGAAAAAGCTTGCCATCTCTATAGTTGACCATAACATCTCCTCTCGCAATCCCCGCACTTTATCTCATATCCATTTCCTTTTCTATGCACTCCCTCGCAATTTGTATCCACCTTGTGAATCGCTCCGGCTGGTTGCGGCAGGTATGCGTATCCCGCAATATCAATTCTATAATGCCTCCCCTGGCTTTTGCAAGCCCGGTGGACAATTCATTTCTTATGCTTTCCTCATCCATCTTGTCAAAAGCGATATAAGCCGGTTGAGGTTTCCATGTCATAATGTAGTTTTTTTGAAGCCGTGGGGTGAAATTTGATATGTCAGCCCAAGGGCAGACTGCTATACGGCGGATGTTTTTGATTTTCAGAACTCCGTCCAGCTTCTTGCTCAAGTCATCGCAGCATCCGTAGCCATTCAGTCCGAAAAACTCAAGAATCTCCCTTTCATAAGATAGGACGAAATTTTCATGCATTTCCGGGGAAACCGAGGAAAATTCCTGGGCTTCCGCTGCACCCCAGACATCACAAAGGCGCACTTTTTCGGGATTAAAGCCGGGGGCAGGAAGCTCATCGGTATACCCTACTCCTCCGGTGTAATGGAAAGTCTCATCATTATTGAGAGAAATCAAATTCAGCTTTTCGTACTGGTGGAGCATGGATTTGACGCCTTCGGTAAAAAATCTCATTACATCATGCACCATTTCCGGCTCCATTATAAGATCGACCAGCATATTTTCCAATCCACGATAATCGCAGTACCAATGCATCAAGTGGAAGCTGAAATTTGTGACACCCGCCAATTCAACCGGCAAAATGTCTCCAAGGATTTCCTGTGTAGCATTGTAGCGCTTCTCGGTTTCTTGATGGTCGTAGCTTATGACGGGTTCTTTAAGGATTTTCCAATCGGAAGGTTCATTTATGATGGGTTTGAAATGCCATGCGCCGGAAGCTTCCGATGATGGCTCTCGCTGTGGTTCCACACCCCACATGGTGTTATGTATGACCTTCTTTACTTGCAGCCGGGCTTCGATGGGAACATCGTCCGGAAGGTATTGATGGCGTATTAGCCTCCTTTTCAATTCATATTCTATCTGTTTTGCATATTCTGTCTCACAGCATAGCGACTCCAACGGTAAAAGCTCTCTCCATGAGCCATCCGGATGCACAAAAACCATTGGGAAGTCACTTTTCAAGGAATTGTGCAATTTCCACTTTTCCCGTTTCTGCTGCTGTTCAGGAAGCAAAGATATTTCTTTCACTTGCTTGGCGAGGTTCCTTAAAAGCTTCTCATCATTTTTGGTAAACACTTATCCCACCTCCGGATAAATTTGCGACTTGTTTGCAGAAGAACATATTAACATGATAGTGCAATTTTATAGCAATGACATAATTCAACTTGCTGTACCAGCAAATTGAGTTAATTCATTATAATCGTATAACTGAGCTTTTTAAAAGTCAAGTTTATGACCCCTGGCAGATATGTGGCGTTCTTGGAATTCAGATAAATTACCATCGCTTTCAATCCCAAGTCTACCAGGGGTTTTAGAGCTTTACACCAGTTTGTTGATCGGGCGAGCATAAAAGATGACAAAATAAGATAACAAAGATATCATTTTTTGCTAACCTGATAAAAATTTAGGGTGATAGAATTAGATAAAGTATTGGGCATCTGATAAAAATAGTAGGTGGAGGCGATTTAATATGGCAAAAATCAAAGTTGGAATTATAGGCTGCGGTACTATTGCCAACAGTGCGCACATCCCTAACTATATGGCAAACAAGGATGTGGAAATCAAATATTTCTGCGATATCATACCGGAGAGGGCTGAGGATGCCGTCAAAAAATATGGATGCGGAAAGGCGGTAACCGACTATCATGAAGTTCTGGCCGACGATGAGGTGGATGCGATATCGGTTTGTACTCCGAACAACATGCACAGCATTATCACCATAGACGCTCTTAACGCCAACAAGCATGTGCTTTGTGAGAAGCCTGCGGCAAGAACCTATGATGAAGCCTTGAAAATGAAAGAAGCGCAGAACAGAACAGGAAAAATTCTTAATATTGGTGTAGTAAACCGGTTCAATGACGGTGTAAATGTGATCAAGAGAATGATCGACAGCGGAGAGTTGGGAGAAGTATTCCATGTATATGTGAGCTTTAGGTCCCATCGTTCCATACCCGGCCTGGGAGGTGCTTTTACAACAAAAGCGATAGCCGGTGGAGGAGCCTTGATAGACTGGGGCGTGCATTTCCTGGACATAGTGATGTATTGCTGCGGAGACCCCAAGCCAAGGACAGTAACCGGCGAGACCTTCTGCAAGCTGGGAAAGGATATGCCGAACTATGTATATACCAACATGTGGGCAGGTCCGCCGGATTATAGCGGTACTTATGATGTGGAAGATTCCGTGACTGCCCTCATCCGTAGCGATGGCCCGGTTATTACGGTAAACGGAGCATGGGCTCAGAATATTTTTGAAGATGAAATGTTTATAGACTTCATGGGCACAAAAGGAGGAATACGGCTGTACTACGGAAGAGAATTCAAATTCTACACCGCAAAAAACGGTGCATTGATGGAGACTACCCCGGTTTACAGGACAAGGGATCATTTCGCCAATGAAATTGATGCGTTTGTAAGATGCATCAAGACGGGTGAAAAGCTTCCGTCCCATATAGATACTGTTATCATTACGGCAAAGATCATGCAGGCAATTTATGACTCTGCTGAGCAGCACAGGGAGATTGTGCTGGACTAAGCTTATATCTTACCTATCAATATAAATGTATTATGCCGCGATCCTCCTGGCAAAAGGTTTATATACATGTGAGCTCATTCGCTTCTGCGGCAAGTCCGCAAAAGAAGGCTTGTGTAAAAAAGGATACCAATTTCTGTGTGATAAGGGATAGCAGATATCAGGAGGCTTCGCGGCATAATTAATTATATGAGGTAGATATTTAATTGAAGAAAGTCAAATTTTTCTTGCTGCATACGGCCATACTAGATCTGGAGAAATCTATTCTTTCGGCATATTTTAATGATTAATGAAAGCTTCATACGGACATTCATTTTAAAAGGCTGCCATCAAGCTGGTATATGCAAAATAAACTTTTACATAAAGGGAAAGGGGAAGTAAGAATGAAAGTGCTGTATGTTCCTTTGGATGAGAGGCCTTGCAATTATCGATACCCCCGGTTTCTTTCCGAACTGGCGGAAGGGGTTGAGCTTATTGCTCCTCCCAGAGAGTATATGGGGAGAATGAAAAAGCCCAGCAATATTGATGAAATATGGAGATGGATTTTTGAGAACATCGGGGATTGCAGCTATGCAATACTGTCGGTGGATGCGTTGATTTACGGTAATATCGTTAATTCGAGAATACATTACAAAACTATTGAAGAATGCAGCAAATACTTGGAATATTTTGAAAAGCTCAAACAGATAAACAAGAACGTAGAAATTCATGCCTTCAATTTAGTGGCCCGGGTTGCGGCATATGACAGCGACGCTGAGGACCCTTTCTACTGGAAGGATTACGGGTACAAAATCTGGAGATACTGTTATCTCACCGATAAGATCGGCCGGGGTGAAGCCACTAAAGAGGAAATCGGGGAGCTGGATGCTGTAAAAGAGGAAATTCCGCAGGAGTACCTGAAGGATTTTCTTGACAGGAGGAAAGTAAACCTCTTTGTAAATCAAAAATGTCTGGAGCTGGTAAAAGAAGGGTTGATTGATTATCTTGTTATTCCTAAGGATGACTGTGCTGAGTATGGATTTGCAGCCATGGACCAGCATCTGATATCGCGAAGAATCAAGGAGCTCAGAATCATGGACCGGGTAATGGTTTACCCCGGAGCTGATGAGGTGGGAAGCGTGCTGTTCGCCCGGGTGTTTAACAAGCACAAGGGATATGTGCCAAGAGTTTACATAAGATACTCATCAACTATGGGACCTACGGTTATTCCCAAATATGAAGACAGACCTTTAAACGAGAGCATAAAACACCAGATCATCTCAGCGGGAGGAATTGTGGCAGGCTCCGCCGAAGAATCGGATCTGCTTCTGGCTGTCCATTCACCCGGTATACGCACCCTGGAGGCAATCGAACAGTATTCGGAGAGCTTCAGGTTTTCCAGCTATTCCAACTACTCCAACGCAGAGGAGCTGATTAAGTACGCCATATATTATTCTGAGAAATACGGCAAGCCTTTTGCGGTGGCGGATGTGGCTTTTTGCAACGGTGCGGATGACCATTTTATGATGATGGCTGTAAAAAACAAGCTTTTTGACAGGTTATGCGCCTATGCAGGATGGAATACCTCTCAAAATACCATAGGATCAGTTCTTGCCCATGGCATATTATGCAGCTATTACAAAGGGTTTGAAGATAACCCGGAAAAATATGATGCATCCATGAAGCTGCTGTTAAGAGCGATCATAACCGACTGGCTTATGCAGTCAAAAGGCACTTTCCGGCTGACGAAGCTAAAAGATGAGTATCCGGACTTAAATCCTTATAGTCTGGGTGAGTATAGCGCGTTGGCTGCCATAAAAGTAAAAGACCTGCTCATTGAATTGATACAGGAAGAGCTGGGAGGGAAATTCAATGGAAGCAGGATTGAACTTACTGAACTAAGTTTCCCATGGGACCGCTTTTTTGAAATTGATGTTGAATTAAAATTGGAAAAATGCTAGAACCATATAACCGGATTGCAAAAGATATGGCTTGACATGAAAAGGTCGGATGATTACTATTTATCTAAAGAAAACATTTACTACACTCACAAAATAATGCAATATACGAAGGAAGGTCTTAGGGATGGAAAAGGTAATACCGACGAGAGAACAGGCTTTTGAGCTTCTGAAGGAATTCAACAAAAGCGAGAGCCTTATAAAACATGCCCTGTCCGTTGAGGCGGTTATGAGGCATTTTGCAGAGCTTTTCAATGAAAAGGATGTGGAAAAGTGGGGAATTATCGGCCTGGTACACGATCTCGATTATGAGATGTACCCGGAGCAGCACTGCAAAAAAGTCAGAGAGATTTTAACCGAAAGGGGCTGGCCCGAAGATTACATAAGAGCTATTGAGAGCCATGGATGGGGGATTTGCTCCGATGTAAAACCGGAGGAGAAGATGGAAAAGGTCCTGTATACCATAGATGAACTGACCGGTCTTATAACAGCAACTGTTCTTCTCCGTCCGACTAAAAGCATTTTGGATCTGGAAACTAAATCGGTTAAGAAGAAATGGAAGCAAAAGGGCTTTGCTGCAGGAGTCAACCGGGAAATTATCGAAAAAGGCGGCGAGCTGCTGGGCATGGAGATGGATGCCATTATTGATGAGACTATAAAAGGAATGAGAAAGGTAGCCGAGAAGATCGGCCTGAAGGGCGAAGTATAAGAAGTATAATAGGATGAAAAAACGTTAAACTGTTCTTGCTTTGGAGTATCTTGGGTATGGAGCTTCAAGTTATGCCGGTGAGATGCAGGTCATCCTTTTGGCCGGATCTGAACCGCTGGCAAAATTACTGCTGTTTTAATTTGCATAATCCTTTACTTAATCAAATTTGAATATTATAATATATGTGCAGATAATATGACAACAGTATTTGCCAATATTTGATAGTGTTCAGGAGGCGAGGATGTCTACTATAGAATATGAAGAAAATCAGGTTCCCAGTATTCCGGTCGGACCTCTGGGTATCATATCAATGAAGAGCAGCGAGGAATTGGGTGACCTTGTCAACAAGCATTTGACGGAGTACAGGAAAAGCATACCGGAATGTCGTTTCGATCATCTGCTTTATCCCGGCTACAAAAGAGATTCATACCTTATATCGGTTGACTGCCCCAGGTTCAGCTCTGGCGAAGGAAAAGCCGTCATAAAGGAATCCATCAGAGGCTATGATCTGTATATCTTGTGTGATGTAGGAAATTACAGCTGCAAGTACAAGATGTTTGGAATGGAAAATTCCATGAGCCCTGACGACCACTTTCAGGATATAAAGAGAGTTATTTCGGCAATAGGTGGAAAGGCAAGGCGTGTAAATGTAATAATGCCTTTACTGTATCAGGGAAGGCAGCATAAAAGGGTATCGAGGGAATCCCTGGATTGTGCTGTTGCCCTGCAGGAACTGGAACGCCTTGGAGTGGAGAATATTCTCACTTTTGATGCCCATGACCCGAGGGTGCAAAATGCCATTCCGATAAAGGGATTTGAGAATATTCAGCCGGCATACCAGATTATTAAGGCTTTGATTAACTCTGAAAAGGACTTGGAGATAAGCAAAAGCAAAATGATGGTGGTCAGTCCCGATGAGGGTGGAATAAACAGGAATATATATTATGCAAACATACTCGGGCTGGATCTCGGATTGTTTTATAAGCGCAGGGATCTCAGCAGGATAGTAAACGGCAAGAATCCCATAATAGCCCATGAGTTCCTAGGGGATTCGGTGGAAGGCAAGGATATACTCATCGTTGATGATATTATTTCATCGGGAGACTCAATGCTGGACATAGCGATGGAACTGAAGCAGAGAAAAGCCAATAGAATTTATATGGCGGTGACCTTCGGATTGTTTACGGAAGGCATTGAGAAATTTAATGAGTTCTACAGGAATGGAATAATCACCAAGGTTTTTTCCACTAACCTGACTTATAGAAGCGAAGCTCTCAAAAAGGCGCCTTGGTATGTTGAGGTTGATGTATCGAAGTTTATAGCGCTGCTTATAGATACTCTCAATCATGACCATTCTTTAAGCGCATTGCTGGATCCGTCTACAAAGATCAGAGCAATACTGGAAGAGCATAAAAAATAATGAAGCAAAAGCAGACCGCAGAATATTGCCCAGGCAATAATTCTGCGGTTTATATATTAACAGGCGCCATTTAATCATGTACCGTCACGATGGTGAAAAGCGCTTTCTTTGTCATATAAAGAAAATATCAGATATCGATGTCCTATTACATATTTGACACATTTATGCAATGTAGTTATAATTATTAGGGAATAGCAAATAATATAGGTAAACTGAATATTGAACCTATATGCTGAATTTCTGCAGTTATATTCCTGCAGAATACGGGGGAACCAATTTTTGGGGTGAATCCATACCAAGTGTCGGCAGGTGATTGTCAGGTCTGAATTAATGTTACGCCTGAATCCTTGATTTGGGCTAATGTTAAAAACTTCATATCTCTGATTTAAGTCTCTGACTGCTGGTATGGTAGGGCAATACTTTCTGTCCGAATCCGTCAGCTAACCTCGGAAGCTTTGAAAGGGAGTGATGGTTTGATTGTGCCTTTTGAAGCGGTTTTCACATAGGGTTAGGTGATAACCGTTTTTATTTTTCAAAATTTTATCTGGAGCAGCTTAGAACACTATTATTGCCGTCCGGATTAAAAACTCTGAAAAATAAAGGAATTACTTCTTAGGGGGACAAAACAATCCTTTGGATGAGGAATTTATCCCTTTAGATGATAAGGAGATTTTATGAGTAAGGACGAACTTATAGGATGGATTAAAAAAAGCGGAATATGGATTGATAAAAGCAGAGTATGGCTTAGTAAAAGCAAGCCGTGGATCATAAAAAACAGAAAATGGATTTTAGCCAGCGTGGCGTTTGTCACCGCTGTTTCGGTAACGGGTTTTAGCTTTTTCACAAAACGTTATTATGCAGTTGAAGTAAACAGCAAGGTTATAGCTATGGTAAGCGACAAAAGCCAGATTGATGTAATTATCCAGGAGATAGAGAAGAAGACGGAAACTGTTACCGGCTTGAATATTGTCATTCCTACCAAAGTTGATTACAAGGAAGTATTTGCCTTTGGCAACAAATTGACTCCTGAAAGCGATATAGAAGAAACGCTGGAAAGCAATTTGGAGCTGCTGGCGGAGGCCTATTCCATAAATGTTGACGGCCGCGATATCGCTTATCTCAAGGATAAGAGCACAGCAGAATCCATTTTGGTCCGGATGAAGGACGAATACATGAAAAACAACGGTGGGTCCGATCCGCAAAGCGTAGATTTTATTGAAGACATAAATATTATCAAAAAAACTGTAAATATAGACAGCGTGCAGGATGAAAAAACCGTTTTTGAACTGCTGTCTGAAAGCACCGAGGAGTCAAAGGTATATGTGGTAAAAAAAGGCGATACGGTATCCGAAATTGCCGAAGCACATAGAATTAAACAGTCTGAAATTGAGAAAATGAATCCCGGACTGGATGTAGATAGAATCCAAATCGGCCAGGAGATCATTCTTAGCGTACCAAAGTATGTAATAAACATAAAAAGTATTGAAACGAAGAATTATGAGGAAAGCATTCCTTACCAGGTTGAATATGTAGAGACTGCCGACCTTTACAAAGGCCAGACAAAAGTGAAGGTTGAAGGCAAGGAAGGTAAGAAATCCGTTGCGGCAGAGGTCATAAAAATAAACGGCATAGTCTCGGAAGAGAGAGTTGTGGAAGAGAAGGTTATGGAAGAGCCTCAAAACAAAGTGGTTCTCAGCGGTACAAAAGAAAGGCCGAGTACTCTTGCGTACGGAGTTTTTACCAAACCAAGCGGAGGAAGTCTTACTTCACGGTTTGGCCAGAGATGGGGGAAACTGCATACGGGAATTGACATAGGCTGTTCCTCAGGCACCTCCGTCAAAGCGGCAGATGGCGGCAAAGTAACCTTTGCCGGATGGCAGGGCAACTACGGCAAGCTTGTCATCATTGACCATGAAAACGGATACACAACCTATTATGGTCATTTAAGCTCGATAAAGGTTAAAGCCGGCCAGAGGGTAGCCAGGGGAGAAGTCATTGCATTATCCGGAGCGACGGGAAATGTGACCGGACCTCACCTGCATTTCGAAGTAAGGAAAAATGGTGTTCCTCAAAACCCGCTTAAATATGTGAACTATTGATGACCGTAAAAAAGTTTGATCCATTGGTGTAAGGCTGTATAATTAGCACCTGTCCAGATTGTAGCTGGATGGGTGTTTTTTGTGTAATCAGTTTTGGTTTCACAGAGGACTACCATATACTGAATTAACAGTAATCGACGTACTTGAAAAGAAATCAAGTCAAAGCATACAAAAGTTTACAAAGCTATCTCTAATTATGGTATACTGTTAATATGTTAGGGACTAAAAAATATTACAGAAAGCATAGCCGAAAGCCACTGTCGAGATGTTCGGAGGCGAGCCCGGCGTTATGCGAATTGACATTATGCCGGAGTATGAGGATGATACGCTCCTATCAGAATTGCTTGAAACAGCGGACCACTTTTTTAATG
>Ga0134091_1002308_pt1 | contig 13233 bp, 6 predicted proteins | sample 2_5taG_FD_94451 | JGI IMG/M metagenome (GOLD analysis project Ga0134091, IMG submission 94451) | Switchgrass degrading microbial communities from high solid loading bioreactors in New Hampshire, USA - 2_5_20_6_A2 metaG | ecosystem: Engineered > Bioreactor > Semi-continuous > Anaerobic > Digestate...
ATACGTCGTATCGGGGAGCAGACCGGTATCTGTGAATTTATTGTCAGTTATAACAGCAGAGTTTATCCTGTGGTAAACACCGCTGTCATCATCACAACGGTAAACGTTGTATCCTTCTGCATTGCTGACCCGGGTCCAGTACAAAACAGCCTTGTCATATGCCGTCAGACTTGCTTTAAGGCTTTCAGGCGCAGCCGGCTTATCAGCCGAACCCTCCTTGCTTCCGCCTCCTGAAGATGGGCCGATTACCGTAACCCCGCCTATCACAGCCTTGAAGCCTGGCGAGATAATTGTATTTTCAGGCCATTTTTCCAAGGTGACATTGTCCGCATTTATTCTTGCAGTTTTAATCCTTCCCTGTCCTGTCACATTGGCTGATGCTCCGGCATTGAATTCTGAGACAGTTGCCTCTTCCGACAATACTATTTCCGAACCTGGCGCATTTTCAGTAACTGTCAGTTTTTCGACCGTCCCGCCCGAAATGGTCACTTTGACGCCGGGAACATCTATTTTCACAGCATTGAAATGGCCTTCAAGTACTATCTCCTGGTCCTTGTCCAAAAGATCTGCAATTTCGATAGTCTTAAATCCTTCTCCCTCAATGCTGTTCTCTTTAAGAACCGCTCCTGAATGCATTCTGACATTGGATATTTCTGCAGAACCACTTGCTACAATTCTTACCCTGCCGCCTGTTTTTGTTATGTATAAGACACCTTTAAGCGAAGAATTTTCAATTATTATACTGTTTTCTCCCCCGCCTTTGACAATAGTTCTGCCTTCGACTGTGACATTACTGAGCACAACGGTTCCCTCACCTATTCCTTCAAGGAGGAACAGATCCCCGTTGATTTTCATGTTCTCCAGAACCACATCCTCAGTGTTCACCGTAAGGTTACCTTCTGTTACGCCGCTGTATCTGCCTTCTTTACTTATAAGTGTTCCGGCGATCCTGTCAATCAGGGCAACAAATTCCGCCCTTGTCAGGTTATCCCCGGGAGCAATGAGGTTTCCGGGTTTCCCGACCAGATACCCGTTTTCCACCAATGCGCTTAACGCGGCTTTGCTCCAGTCGGCTGCCATACCGGCATCTTTGAAACTGTTTATTGTGTTTTCATCCCCCGCTGTCAGGCAAAAAGCCCTGGCCAGCGCTACTGCTGCCTGCTGACGGGTAATTGGCTCATCAGGTGAAAAATAACCCTTTCCATCTCCCGAAACAACACCGGCGGCGGCCGCGCTCAATACGTCCTCGCCGTACCATGCTGTTTCGGAAATATCGATGAAAGGATTTTCAGTGCTTTTCCTGAACCTGAATATACGTCTTAGCAGCGATACAAACTCTGCCCTTGTAATCGCCCTGTCCGGTCTTGCCGTTCCGTCGCCATAGCCTGCAATGATACCGTAATCAATCCATTTTTTTAGCTGTTTTTCTGCCCAATGCCCCGAGATGTCCGTGAATGTTTGCGTCTGGGCCCTGACAGGCAGCATCAGCGTAAATAGCATGGCCAAAGTCAGGATACCAGAGATGACCCTTTTCGATGAGAACCTCATAGAACAGAAACCCTCCTTTAAAACTTTGACAAATCCATATCAGGCATTGACTTTTGAAGGTGCAGGATTTTAAGGCATAGCAAACTAAGAGTGGATTTGCTGCCACATGAGCTAAACCTGGATTTAATTGGATTTCTGAAAGCAAACCATGCTGTGTGACCCTGATGAAAAAACTGTGGCTGTGTATAAGTCCTGTAGAATAATCCTGAGAATTTCCTTATTTATTTTATTATTTTCCCGTTGAATTTTAAGTGGAAAAAATCTATAAATGGTTTCTTATTTTTATAACTTGCCTGAGTTTTGCCTGAAAATGAGGACATGGCTCCGTCAAGCTACGCCATGTCCCCGGCGACGCGGTCTGCTCTCTGAAGTCCGGCGGACTGTTCCCATATACTCAACCTGGGCGGCCATTCCCTCCGCAGCTTTCGGCTGTTCTTCAGGGGAAGCCCTTGCGTCCGCCTTTTCCTACGTCTTTGCAAAATAACATGATGTTCAGATCTGAATGCAATCCGCAGGAGCAGATGAAGTTGTATGCGAAAAACGCAGCCCGGGTGAGGGAAAACCACAGGATGTTATTTTGGCTGGCGCACGCACGGATGCGTGATTGCCCGGCGACCCCGCAAGAGCAAACTTGAGCATAAACAACTTCCTGCGACGAGGACGCAGGAAGAGCTGAACATCATGTTCCTGTTTTTTCACTACATTCGGGTGATTTTAAAATACAGGAACCGGCCCCTTTTTGGGTACCGGGACCGGTTCCTTCATGCAGACTTCAAGGTTTAGCCACCGTAGACCTCAAACTCCCAGAGGGAATAACCATATCCGGTTCCTCTCTCGGTTCCGTACATTCTTACATACCTTGCGTTGGTGCTGCTGAATGTGATGTCGTCCGTTCCCCCGTCTCCCGTGGTGGTGGAGTAAACATCCGTCCAGTTCTGTGCGTCTGTGGAAACCTGAATTTTGTAAGACTTCCCGTATGCAGCTTCCCATACGAGTACGACCCTGCTTACCGGTAAAACCGATCCTAAATCCACATATATCCATTGCGGGTCGGACCAGTCTGAACCCCACCTGGTGTTGATGTCTCCGTCCACTGCATTTTCCGCAGGCAGGCCGGACTGGGTTGAGGAGACTGCCACCGGCTTGTTGCGGGCAAGATTGCCCGCAGGAGCTGGTGGTTCCTGGGAACTTGTTCCGTATACCTCAAACTCCCACAGGGAATATCCCCATATGGTGGTTCTTTCGGTACCGTACAATCTCACATACCTGCCGGTTACGGGTGAGAAGCTGATCACTTCAGTTCCGCCCGTTCCGCCAACCCTTGTGTATGCATCAGTCCAGTTGATACCGTCAGTGGATACCTGTATCTTGTAATTCCTGCCTGCCGCGGTCTCCCAGTGCAGTCGCACGCCTGTTATGGTGTAATTCGCTCCAAGGTCTACTGTAATCCACTGAGGATCACTGAATTCAGACTCCCAGCGTGTATTGGGGTTCCCGTCAAATGCGTTTGCCGCTGTATTTCCGCCCAGGAATGATGAAGCGGTGGCGGATTTGCCCAGGGCTATATTCTGTCCCGGTTCCGCGGGTCCTGAACCTTCACCTATCTGGATCCAGTTTATGTCAAAGTGGCCATTGGCAATATAGAGGGCCAGTCTTTGCACGCCCTTCTGCAGGTGGATGGTGGAAGTTACCGTATTCCAGCTGCCGGTGGAAGGAATGCTTACGGCTGACAGTACAGTTCCTCCGCTAAGGCTTGATTTGAAATGGATTTCGCCTGTTTCGCCCCTGTTGTTGAGTACCCTTACCTGAAGCGGATAGTCTCCTTCCTCAAGGACATCTATCTCGTAAATCAGCCTGTCTCCGGGATCAATGTAGCCAATGGCCTTGCCTTCGGCGCTGTCGACCTTGTGGCAGCTGAAGTTTGTATAATAGTCCTCAGCTTCAATTAATCCAGGGACCGGAATTGGATCCGGATCGGGTGCAGGAGCAGGTGGCTGAGGTCCACTCGGCATTCCGTTGTTGATTAATGGATTTACAGTAATTGTGGTCTTGGGAAGCACATATGCGGAACCCAGATTGCCTGATGCGTTGCAGAACTGGACGAATATCGTACTGTCAGTAGGGTTCCATATTACGGCGCTATATTGGGAACCTTTCCTGAATACCTGATAACTGGTCCAGTTGCTTGACCAGATGTCTGTTGAACGGTGCCCCTTGGCATTCATGTTATGAATAAACCAGTAGGAATTAAATCTTTCATCATCGGGCACCTTGGTTTCATCCCACCAGTATGTTGCCAACTGAGGATCAGACAGGGACTGGTATGGCCATAATATATGGAACCATCCTTCCGGATCCGCGTCCGGTCTGCCTTCAGCCGCCAGTTTTGCCTGGTAGGCGTCCTGATCCCTCCTGTAATCGCTCCATATCCTGGCTGCAACATCGGTTCTTTCGCCAAGGTATGTCAGGACAGGTGTGACAGGCAGCCACTGGATACCATAAATACATGAAGGATTGCCGGAAAAGTATGTTCCATAGGTATAGGCATTGCCCCACAATATGCCCACGACACCCGGCACATAGTCATCTGCCCAGTTTTCCTCATCATAGTCAAACCAGTATTGCTCTATTGCATTCACCTCATGGGTAAATCCCCAGATACCTGCATCCCTGTATGTCCTGTTTCCTGTTACCAAACCCCAGAGATACAGCCCTGCCCATGCGAAGGTAGCCTCTGATGAGGATTCCTGGTTGTTTCCGCTCTGATTGTCACCATATCCACCTGCCCATGAATGGCCTTCATACACATCAAAGTTTCTCATGAACGGATACAGCGGATCATCCTTGTAAGGATTCATGGTATCCCTTATCATGTGCTCAAGCATCGCACCGTAATCCCTGACAAAGTCGCTGTCATATGCGGCCAGAACGGCTGCGGGGAATATGTAGTATGCCCAGAGGAAATGGTGGTCGGAAAGGTTCACTGCCATTCCATGGTCTCCGCCATCCCCATTGATGGTCCCCCAGTTTTCAGAATAGTACAGGTAGTAAGGATATTCTTCCTCTTTACCTTCATATGTCAGCCAGTTTATAAGTATTTTCCTGAGGATGCTTATAAATTCGTCCCTTGTCTCATAATCTCCAAGCTGCTGTGCTATAAGTATACCCATTGCAAGGGGATGTGTCTTCTTGCCCTGCCAGTATGGGTCTGCCACCCAGTAATCATTGGTGACACTGGCTTTGAAGGTATTTAGATATTCTATCATTTTATCGCGGTTGTAGGAACCTGATTCAACAGGCTCGCCAAATGACGGGGTTATGCCGTAGAATCTGTCCTGGATAGTGAAGGAATTTCCTTCTATAACTTTCATTTTTCCGCGGGCAGATTCATACTCGAGCGAAGTAAACGGGTGTGATGTATATTTCCATTGTGTGGGGAAAAGAGCCATCAATGTGTTCCCTGACTTATCCTGGCGCTTGAGGCTGATAGTGTCTGTATATGTCGTGCTTACAATTGATGTGCTTTCATCGTAGTTCCATGTAACGGCTGTGTCTGTGACAAATGCATAGGCATGCTGATACATATAGTTGAGATCAGACTTGTTGGGAAGCAGCCCAACCGAAAGATAGTTCTGTCCGCTTCCAAGTTTTATTTTTATCTTGCTGCCCACCCTTGTGAATACTGTCCCGGGGGGTGCGAATATGCCATACGACCTGTAATGGGTCTCGCTCACCGGAGCGGTATTTGTGTTCTTGACCTCAATTCCGATATGATCGTTAACAATTGTATCGCCGTCATTCACAAGGATTGGGTTATTGTTGTCATCAAACAGGCCCACTATTGCAGGGCTTGATATCTCTACTGAATTAGGGTCGGTAAATGTACTGTATACATACGGAGAGCCCTTTACAATGGTGTTTCTCATCTTCGGGGTCCCGTCATCACTGAAGACTACATCAACAGACCAGTCTCCGTAACCATCCACCCGGGCTTCAGAAGTCCTTACTATACTGCTGGTATTGATGAACAGGTCCATGTTGCTTAATTTTGTGTCCATTGCGCCGCTGTTGGGGGCTGTGAAGATCGGACTTGCATAGAAGAAACCAAGGCCTGTGTCAAAATATTCGAACCGCAGCGGCAATGCGACGATTCCATCGCTAAGTCTCTTGTACAGAACCGATGTCCACCAGTCATTGGATGGAATAGGTACGCTGACATTCTCTGTCACATACTTGGGATACCTGGGTTGTGCCATTTTGATGTCATTTACCGCGTAACTGCCTTTGCCCACCTGGATTACTCCCGGTGTGGGTATCTCCGGTATCGGATACTGGGGACGCGGATCTCCAGGAACATACTCAAAAACTTCAAATTCGCTTATGGAGTATCCGGAACCTCTGGCCTGCGCATGCCCCAGCATCCTGACAAAACGACCCGTAACATAACATGGTATGTAATCCGGATCGCCCATGCCGTTGAGTTCCCTGTAAACAGTTGTCCAGTTCTGTCCGTCATGGGAAACCTGGATATCATAAACCCGTCCGAATTCCGCAAAGCCCCAGATAATATTTATCTGGCCTATCGTATAGACGGCTCCGAGGCTACCTGGAACCATTGTTCATTACCCTGTTTAGAAAGCCAGTATGTTGACGGATTGCCGTCAACTGCCTTCACAGGATCCAGATCTCCGGGCTGGGCCCACCAGGGAGTATCTGTGGACGAAGCGGTTACAGGTTTGTTAAGGGCAAGATTCACTGTCGGCTTTGGAGGCGGATTGATGCCACCCGTTCCGTATACCTCAAATTCGTACAAGGCCACCCCATAACCGGTGACACATTTTTCCGCAAAAAGACGTACATAACGGCCCTGTCCTGACAGACTTATATCCTCAACGCAATAAATATTTCCGGCAGGGCTCTGGACTCTCTGCCCGCCTGTCCCGTTATTCTCAACATAAATTGTCTGCCAGTTTATCTCATCATTTGATACTTCTATTCTGTATCTGGTCGCATAAGTAGCTTCATTTTGCCACTTAAGCACCACCCTGTCTATGGTCGCAACAGCTCCCAGGTCAACGTCTATCCACTGGTTCTCAGTTTCCCATTCGGCGCCCCAGTGAGTATAAATGCTACCATCGGTTGCCCTGCTGGGAATATCGCCACCGTGAACCGTGGATGCATAGCAGGGTCTGTTAAGGGATAAGAGGTATGATTCGGCTGCCCTTGTTATGGTTAAGCCAGGATACAGAAGGAAACCGGCAATCATGCATAACATGATCGCAAATGCCGTTATCCTTCTGAAAGTATTATTTTTGAACATAATAACACCTCCAATTATTAATTTGCATTTTCATTCTTATGCAAGTAATAACTGAATAAGTATCAGGTATGAACAGTCTCCCTGAAAGGTGCAGTTTAAAGATTGCTCAGGGAATACCGGATATCTGTATTAAAACAATGGGGGGAACCCGGCAGTTGCTGGAGCGGAAGGGTATACTGCCTCCGGCTGAAATGGCAGTATACCCCTGATACTTTTTTGTTTCTGACTGCCGACTGTTCTCACGCGGACAATCATTACGGATACTCTATAATGTACTGTCTCATCTGCTCGCCCTGCCTGGCCGCATTGCCTGAATCATTGATGACATGCGTGATTTCACTGTCCGGATGCCCTGCCAGCCATACCGTACATGTATTGTGGTGCCTGACGCCCGGTTTGTTGGGTGATTCTACGGCGCTGTGCAGTTTTACCGGCGCATCCCTGAAATAGCTGTATATGCCCATGCCCCATGTCTCATGATAGTTTACATGATCTGCCACCTTATACGATGCAAATCCGTTCTTTGTACCGTTGTGGCTCATCCAGGAAGCCTGGTTCGGAATATCGTAAGGTATTTCACTCTGGTAGAAGTAGGTCCTTCCGTATTCCCCATTCCATACCGTCTGGTATTCATGGAAGTGTTCCACCATGAGTGCATACAGTGTTACATAATCACCGTTAACAATGATGCCGTTTTTAGTGGTATTGATGTTCCATCCTACTCCTTCGCCGTGGTCAGCGCGCCATACCCAGAAATTATCGCCAACCACATGGTTGCTGTTGATTATGATGCAGACATCGGCTTTGCCCGCGGCAGCGCCGCCCACCCTGAAGTAAACGTCGCTCAGGAAGGTCGGATTGGATGAATGATTTGCCGAACTGCCTTCGGGGCCGATTTCAAGAAGCACAGGCGAGTTTATGATACCCGCATCAAACAGCAGGCCTGACACGATTACCCCGTCAACATCTGCTATCTTCATGCATGCATTTCCGTTTACAGGTGTAAGCGTGGCCAGTCCAAGCCCAAGTATTATGGTATTGGGCTGGGTCACCAAAAGCGGTCCGCCAAGCCTGTAAATGCCCGGAGTGAAAATTATGTTCTTCCCCTGGCTCAGGGCTTGATTCAGACTTTCCACCGTCGATGTTTCGGGATGGGCTATGACAAACTGATCCATGGTAAGCGGACGTCCTGCCGGTACCCCATTCTCCCATGATACCCCGACCGAATTGATCCTGATATCAGGAACAAATACCTTATACTCTGAACCGTCAAGATACAGGAAAGGTTTTTCCCTGATTATGGGCGTCTGACTAATCACTGTGTAGGGAGGATTCGGGTATGACGGGGGAGGTGCATTCACACATCCGCTGAATACCATATTCCAGACACCATTGGCCCATTCTGCCCACTTGCTGTTTCTCGAGAACCACTGCTGCTGTGATCCCGGAACAACTTTGCCATCAATTATGCAGTCAGACATAAAGCCCCCGCTGGTCTATCCGCCGTACCAGTGCAGGGAAAGTTCTCCCCTGATATGGACACGCCTCATTGAGACAGCCTGCGACACTGCCCAGACGGTATCGCTGTTGACCGCAATGTTTTCAACCCCTCGCCAGAAATTGCATGTCGCATTGTTATTAGGCAGATTCGGCCAGCAGGCCAGCCCGTTGATACTTGTCTGGTCTGGCAGCAGGCCAAGGCCAAGAACCTGGGTATAGTAGCCGACATTTACAAAGGTACTGTAATTTCCGGGTTTGAACAAAAGCGCATACCTTTCGGATGAGAACTGCCCTGTGTCTGCGGGAGCCATTCTGTCATAAATGTAATTGACAGTATCCTGGATATATGATGCGGGCATGGAAGGATCAAAAATTATAACATTTGGTCCGAAGTCCAGTATTGTTCTTGCTGATACATGGTCAGACAGGGACGATTCACTGCTTCCGCTGACTGCAGATACCTTGTAGTAATAAGTAGCCGTATCCAGCCCTGTATCTGTATAGCCTGTCGAAGTAACAGGCGCGCTGTTAACCTTCATATATGGACCTGCTGCGGTAAATGAGCGGTAAATATTGTAACCTGCGGCGCCAGGTACAGGATTCCAGCCAAGGCTAATCGAATTGGCTGTATAAGAGGTTACGGTGAGGCCTGACGGAGGATTAATGGATACCGGAGGCGGTCCGTCACCTTCAGATCCATATACTTCAAATTCCCAGATGGAATAGCCATATATCATTGCCCGCTGTGTACCGTACATCCTTACATACCTTCCTGGAACAGGCTGGAAACTTGCGTCAAGGACATGCGCCATGGTACCGTTGGTAACGGTGTAGACATCCGTCCAGCTTACGCTGTCCTGCGAGACCTGTATCCTGTATTCCTTTCCGGCAGCGTTTTCCCATACGATTTTGACACCGGCGATATTATAACTGCTTCCCAGGTCCACCATGATCCACTGGGGATCGCTGTACTCGGACTCCCAGCGGGTGTTTGGATTTCCGTCAAAGGCTTTGTTTGGTGTATTGGTCGCATTGTAGGAGGACGATGCAGCAGCCGGTTTATTGAGAGCCAAATTCTCAGCCGCATTGGATACCGTGATCACAGGTGCGGAAAAGCTCAGAAGAAACGCCAGAATCAGGATAACCGAGAAAACTCTTTTCCTCTTCAATTCGATTCCCTCCTTTTTCAATAGAAATAATTTCAGAAAGAGATGTCTTTCGCACCTCAATGACTGTACCCATATATGTCGGCTTGTCGGCAGGCCTATGGCATAATACATCCTGTCCGCCCAGATGCATGCCACTATAACCGGTCTGTCGGAGGAATCCTGGATAGCAAATACATATACGGTACTGTGTTTATTGGTACAATAATGATGAAAATACAGATTGCAGAAAGATTGCAGCAAGACGATTGTTGTGTGATGTCCGGATAGCCTTGTTTGAACTCCAATGTCCGTGAAAATTTTCAATGACTTGAAGCTGCCTTTTCGGAATACAAGATATGTTTGCATGGTGAAGTATATCATATTTGAGTAATTTTGATGGTAGACAAATTTTAAAAATGGTTGACTATTTTTAGATTTTTGTAAAAATAAAACAAATTATTCTGAATTAGGCTCAATTTTTTGTGCGCTGCCACTATTACATGAACAAAGCCTTAATTGAGAAATTCTTACATTATCTATGGCTAATGTACGGGCTATGCATAAAAAATTACACTTGTTTATGCTTTGATCCGGCATAAACAAATGTAACCATATTTCCGGCATCCTCCATCCCGAGGCAGTTATAAATATAATAACGAATTCTTATTGTCTTTTCAGGGCTTCTTCTGCAAGGAAAAGACCTATATATTTTGCATTGTTCCAGACAAGGCTGTCAAATTTCCTGTCATCATGGGGAACATCGGTATTGTTGTATGGCGTAAGTTCTATGCAGAAAGCAGGCCTGCTGAACTTCATCCTGAACCAGTTCTCATATCCTGCCCCATAGACAGAAGGATTTTTTGAAACAGGCAGCATCTCGTATTTGGTCAACGCCGCCAGCCTTTTTGCCATTGCTTCAACTCCGGGGATTTTATCGACCGTACCTTCATCCGCCCAAAAAATTGAGTTGCCTTTTGCGTGGAAAGATGCTGCAAGTATAAATTCATTTTCTTCCGACAACTTCATCATGGCCTTGACTTCAGGCTCGGTAGCAGGACCTTTCCCCTTGTAATTCTCAGATGCAGGCTTTCCTACATCATCATATTTTTCTTCCCAATATGCAGGGTACTGGCGGTTAAGGTCCACACCGTTTATATTGGCCTTCCATTCCCGGTAAGTCGGCCTTACTAATGCCATAGCCTGTACGGCTTCCTTGTCCGCAACTGCGTTAAGGCCGTTGTTTACAAGATTTACCCCGTCGGGATTTACCATTGGTACGACATACAGGGTTATCTGGTCAAGCAGTTTTCTGACGTCATAATTTCCTAATTTCCTGTTGTCTGTATAGGCCTTTGCATATTCCTCGGCCATTTTCATCAGGTATGAACTGGTTATGTATTCCCTTGCGTGGTGTGCACCGCAAAGAATTATCTTTTTGGAACCAGTGCCAAGCTTGATCAGCAGCAGATCCCTGCCTTCGACCGAACTGCCGATTGTGTCGAGGGCAATTACTTCAGGATACCTTTCTGCCAGCTTCTGGCTCTCAAGCATCATCTGATCATATGTATAAGGCACATATGGATTGACAATTCCGGCTTCTTTGTCCGAAACCACCTCCGAATCCGGTGATGGCTCAGGCTTGGGTATCGGGGTGGGCCTGGGCTCTGAAGACGGTTCAGGGCTCGGACGTATATCGGGTGCAGACTGGGAATCACTGACGGGATCTGATGCTTTTTCATTGTCTGAATTGGATGCGGATGATTCAGCCGTGTCATTACCTGATTCAGTACCAGGTCCTGTTGCCGGGCTTGTTTCCGGAGGCGCGGAAATATACGGATCATCCTGGAGCCCGTTTCCAGGCATTGGAACAGTATCCCCTTCAGGATCAAGCCAGTTTTCCGTATCCATGTTTTCACCATTAAAAGGAGGCTCCGTAACAGAACCTTCGTTTTTTACATAGCCTTCTGTACATGCCGCAAGGCCAAGTATTGAAATCATCAGAAGCAAAATAACAACATAACACCACATTTTGGATGAAATCCTGTCTGACATATTCTTCAACTTCACTATATGCTGTTTTAAATGTATTATAGAACGAATCACCGGAAGTAATCAACACCCGCTTTTTGTTTAGCAGGTGCATAAAAATACAAACAAAAGCCAAAAAGGAATAATTCTACAATTTGACAAATATACTATTCGTGTAAATTTGCATTTGAGGTGTTATAATGTCCGAAGGCAGAATACGGCATATGTTTCCGGGCGGCAATACGCCTGCTGGGTTTTTCAGCTATTATGAATACGTAATCTCACCCTATGAGGCCAGAAAAATATTTATTTTAAAAGGCGGGCCCGGAACAGGAAAAAGTACGCTCATGAAAAAAGTCGGGCTGGAATTTTCCAAAAAAGGATATGATGTCGAATTTATGCGCTGTTCCAGCGACAATAACAGCCTTGACGGAGTTGTAATACCAAAACTGAAGATTGCCATTCTTGACGGCACTGCCCCCCATGTAATTGACCCCGTTTTCCCCGGCGCTGTCGACGAAATAATAAATCTGGGCCAGTTTTGGAATGAAAAAGGTTTTGAAAACTATAAGGAACAGATACTTGCAATAAATCAGCAAATCAAGGGACACTTTGCAAGAGCCTACCGTTATCTGAAAGCCGCTGCCTATATAAAAAATGATACCGAAAATATATACGAAAATGCCATGAATAAGGGCCGGGCAATTCTTTTTGCCTGCAAACTGGCATCTGAAATATTCAGGAATATTCAGCTTTCCGACAGTTTCGGCAAATTAAGGCGCATGTTTGCCAGCGGAATAACGCCCGGCGGTTTTACCGACAATCTCGACAGTCTTTGTTCGGGAACCACGATAATCAGGCTGATAGCTCCCACTGGAAGCAATACGGGAGAAATCATGGAACACCTGAAAAAAGAGGCCCTTCTCAGGGGTTTTTACACAGAAGCCTTTTACTGTCCTATGGATCCGGTAAGAGTGGAACATCTTATCATACCGGAACTTAATGTTTCAGTTATTACGGCCAATGTATACCATGATATAAGCGATCCGGGCGGCAATAACTGCGTATCATATGACCTGAGGGAATTCTATGATCAATCCAGAATTGGCGAATCAAGCGATGAACTGGAGTTCAACTGTACCAACGCGGAAGTTCTGATGCAGCAGGCAATCAAATGCATAGGAAAAGCAAAGAAAGCCCATGATGAACTTGAAAGGTATTATATCAAAAACATGGATTTCGCAGGCCTGAATAAACTGCAGGAAGAGCTTGTGGAGAAAATCCTGAATTATGCCTGATTAAAGCACAAGGCAGGGAATTGTCGCTCTGTTCCCTGCCTTTTTTACAACTTGTTTTCAATTCTTCAGTTACAATTGGCCGCAAGGGTTCCCCGTTCCGAACAGCCCCAAAGCACCAAAGTTAACTTGACCAATTGACAAAAAATGAGGACATGGCTCCGGCAAGCTCCGCCATGTCCCCAACGACGTGGTCTGCTCTCTGTAGTCCGGCGGACTGTCCCAATATACTTACTGCCGGGTGGTCATTTCCTCCGCAGCTTTCGGCTGTCTCCAGAGGAAGCCCTTGCGTCCGCTTTTTATGACTGGAAGGCCATGATATTCAGATCTGAATGCAATCCGCAGAAGCAGATGAAGTTGTATGCGAAAAGCGAAGCTCGAGTGAGGGAAAATC
>Ga0134091_1002319_pt1 | contig 13172 bp, 8 predicted proteins | sample 2_5taG_FD_94451 | JGI IMG/M metagenome (GOLD analysis project Ga0134091, IMG submission 94451) | Switchgrass degrading microbial communities from high solid loading bioreactors in New Hampshire, USA - 2_5_20_6_A2 metaG | ecosystem: Engineered > Bioreactor > Semi-continuous > Anaerobic > Digestate...
CCTTCGACGGGGTGAGGTATTTTTCCCTTGACAGGGTAAAGAGCGACATTTCCCGGCTGATAAATGCAGGGGTAAAACAGGTCAAATTCGTGGACAGGACTTTCAATGCCAACAGGGCAAGGGCAAAGGAAATAATCAGGTACATAATTGAAAACGGCAAAGGAGATACCAATTTCCATTTCGAAGCAGCAGGAGACCTGTTTGATGATGAGATGCTTGATATTCTTTCCACGGCAAAAGAAGGTTTAATCCAGTTTGAAATAGGGGTGCAAACCGTAAATGAGAAAACATTCTGCGAAATTAAAAGGAAGACCGATGTTGAAAAGATATTTAAAAATGTAAGACGGCTGAAATCCTTCGGGAATATTCACCTGCACCTGGATCTGATTGCAGGACTTCCCTTTGAAGACTACAAATCCCTGCAGGATTCTTTTAATACTGTTTACCGCTTAAGGCCCCATCAACTCCAGCTGGGCTTCCTGAAAATGCTGAAAGGATCAGAGATAAGAGCAAGGGCTGAAAATCACGGGTATGTTTTCAGCGACTACCCGCCCTATGAGGTGTTTTGCAACAGGTATATAAATTTTGACGAGATGACGGAATTTAAGGGAATTGAGGAAATATTCGAAAGGTACTACAATTCCGGAAGATTTACCTGTTCTCTTGATTACGTAATAAGCAGGTATTTTGATTCCCCTTTTCAATTTTACAGGGAATTCTACCTGTATAACTTGAAAGAGGGCTATCTTGACAGGTCAATTCCGGGAAAAAAACTGTATACGGTTTTTTATGATTTTATGAAAAATATAGTATCCGGGCAGGAACTGGAGATCATAAATGATATGCTGAAATTCGACTATTTGTCCACCAATAACACCGGTGACCTGCCGGATGGATTAGTCAGCCAGGCTGCTGACAGGGAAATGAAAGACAGGCAGTATGAATTTTTAAAGGACGAAAGAAACAGGGCCGTGTATTTGCCTGACCACAGGGATATGGAACTAAAGCAGCTTATAAGGTATATAAGATTTGAAACGTTTAGCTATGATATAGCTGATTTTGCCCCGCATGAAGAAGGGCATGAGAAAAGGTATGAGCAAGGATATGAACTGAAAAGTAAGCAGGAGGAAAAGTATAATAATGCAATAGAAATAAAAAAGAAACCTACGGTTATATTGTTCAATTATTTGCAGAAAAACAGGGTAACCGGGATATATGCATATTCCAGAGTTGATTTATTATAAATGATTAATTATAAATATCACGTTATAAGTTATAAGTATCATACCTATGATAAGATTCCTATGATATGATAAGATAAATTTATTAACATGAACATTCAAGCACCATTGCAGAAGAAGATTTAGGAAAGATTATGCCTGCCGGGTTTAATATCATATCTAATGCCCGTTATTATATTACCATTTTCCAACAAAAAGAACAAAAAATATAAAAATACCAATAATTTTCATGTAAAATATTGTAATTTATTAGATTATATGGTAGAATTATACTGTAAAACAAAACTTTGGTTTAAATAACTCTCTTAGTTTATATTTTAGTTATTTGATATCAAGCTATTAAGAAGATGTATTACTTTTAAGGCAAATGAGTTACTTTTTAGAGTTATTTTATAAGTAAAGGGGTTTTTGTCTTGGATAGCGTATTATTAAAAAATAGGTTAAATCACAATCAAAAAGCTGTTCTTTTTGGAAATGTAATCGGCAATGAAAAAGGAAGTTTCACTATAGAGGCGGTTTTAGTTGTTTCGGTTGTTTTCATCCTGCTTATTTTTACCGTATTAACACCCTTTAGGTTATATTCCGTTACATACAACCAGGTAATGGCGGATCTGGCGGCACAGAGAGGTGCGGCGGTTTGGAATAGTGAAAACAGGGATATTGATACCGGCAAAAAGTACGGCCAACCCTCTGCTTTATACTGGCGTATATATGACGGCAAGAAAGATGTGAAGGTCGGTAAAATAAAAGAATGGCTGCTTTCCAGATTAACAAGTAACCCGGTAATTTCGCGAAATTTGATGAAAGATGTAAATGATATGAATGATATAAGTAAGGCAGAGGAAATATGGGTAAAAGTTAGCCTTAGAGATTTAATTATATTTAAGACACTTGAGATAGAAGCCGGAGGGAATTTCCCTGGGAAAACCGTATATGCACGCTCATGTTTGACAGAACCTGCGGAATTTATCCGCAATGCGGACTTTGCTGCTGAAGCTGCTGCAAAGATGGAGAGTTACTTTCCCCAAATAAAAAACACCAGTGAGAAAATCGGGGAGATCATTGAAGGTATTATGCAGGATATAAAAAGCAGGGCAGATGAAGGTTGGTGACCATGGGAATAAGGAAAAATGACAGCGGCCAGATTGCCGTTTTTATGGCAATAGTTTTTTTATCCGTAATTATTTTGATTGGTATTGTCATTGACTTATCAAGAATAATAACCGCTGAATCCCATATAAGAAAAAGTGTTGAGAATGCTGCCAGGTCAGCCCTGGCCTTGTTTAACAGCAGGCTTAAGGAAGATTACGGCCTTTTTGCCATTGGGAAGCCCGGCGGGAACGGTTTGGAGGAAGAAGTAAGGCATTACATAAACATGAATCTCTCTTCCGGTGAAGAGGGATTGGATTTTTATGGCTTCAGGCTGGAGAATGTCAAGGTCACACCACTGTTTAACCTGACAGACAACGAAACGGTGAAGAGGCAGATACTGGAATATATGAAGTACAGGGTGCCTGAAAGTGCTGTGGAAGGCGTCCTGAAAAATATCGGCCTGCTAAAAGAAGCAGGGAAGATGTCTCAAATATATGAAAGGAAAACAAGCATAGATGAAACTCTGGGGGAGTTGGAGGATATACAACAGAGCTTAAAGACGAATATAAGCGGGATTGGAGAATTCAACAGGGATGGAACCAGGGATTCCTTGATATCGGAGTATGCCGGCCTGATAAATGAGATGAAGGAATATATAATTGGGAATTTAAAGGAAGAATCTAAAAGAGATGATGATGATGAAGGATATTATAAAGAAGATGATGGAGATAATGATGAGGAAAACAATGGAATAACATATAATGTTTATGCCCTGAAGGAAAAAATCAGGGAAATCTACCATGAACTTGCGGAAAAGCATACGGAAGCATATATGGAACTAAACGGAAGGGCTGCGGAGAATGCGTATAAATTACTGGAACTGAGCAGTGCTGTAAGAAACGCCATAAATGAATTAAGAAATCATGTAAATGAAAATTATATAAATTATATAAATGATACAAATAACAGGGATAATATGGAAAACGACGGCAAAGAATGGGAGGGGCCGAATTCCTATTACCGGGATTTCTTAAATACCCTATTGCAGGAATTGGATGAAATGATGATTCTAATTCCCGATGAAGAGGATATAAAGGAAATGGCAGAAATTTTTGAAAACAATATCATGTATCTTGAGGAATGTTTAATCAGCCTGAAGGATATACAGTCAAGGATTGAAAGGGATGATATTTCGGTATTAACCGAAAATGAAATAGTTGAAAAGCTCTGCAAAATTAGTTCCCTTTATGAAAAGATTCATTATAATCACAATGCCGGCAATGATAGCAATAATTACAATGATAACAATGATTACGGTATGACACCGCCAGAAAGCTGGGTTGTGGATCCACGGGATGTTGTAAAGGAAATTGCGGCCCGGATTTTAAGAAAGGATGGGGAAAAGGGGCCGGATATGGTTGATGCCGGGATTGATACGAATGAACTGCCGTCAAGAAAAAAAGTCATGGACGGGCAATTTGAAGAGAATGATGAAGCTGAATATAAGGGCAAACTTGAAGAGCTTGAAAAGGAGATTGATTTTATAGACAAAACTGCCGGCTTTTCAAAAAGGGCCATGGACTTCATAACATCCATCGGTAGTGTTTTTTCGAAATCTTTTGACAAGATGAGAGATAAAGTATATTTAATCGAGTATGTAACAAGAACTTTTAAAAACCAATTGAATGCTGAAAAGAACCAGTTAAATGCAGGGACAGTCGAAAGGCAGTCATTTTATAATGCCGAGGTGGAATACATACTGAACGGGGATACTTCGGAAGACATAAATATATTAAAAACCAGGGGACAGATTCTCCTGATAAGGTTTGGTTTAAATACATTGCACGTATACAGTGATGCCGAAAAAAGACAGCAAGCTTACGCAATAGCTACTGCACTGGCAGGATGGTGGACGGGAGGAGCCGGAATACCCATTATCAGCAACCTTATCATGTGTGCATGGGGCATGGGCGAAGCCATATTGGACCTCCAGGACCTGGTATCAGGAAAAGCGGTAGCCCTGTATAAAACAAGAGAAGACTGGAAGCTGGACCTTGATGCTGAATCCTTAGAGTTAATCCGGAAAAAGGGAGAAGGTTCGGAAGGCAGTAAGGAAGGCAGCAATTCAACAGGTAGCAATTCGGAAAGCGGCCGGAACAAGGAGGGCCTGTTTGATTTAAAATACGATGACTACTTGAAAATACTGCTTGTGCTGAAAAATACGGAGGAAATACTGGGAAGAATACAGGATCTCGTTGAAATAAATACAGCCAAATCAAGAAGCGGCTTTAAAATGGGCAATGCATATGCCGGTATAAGGATTGAAGCCGAAGTTTCCATGAAGTATTTGTTTTTAACCCGAAGCTTTATGCCAAGGCAAATGCAAACACCTGACGGAAGACATGTATTTAGGGTGGTTGTTTATGAAGAGTATTAATAATTATTGGAATAGGGCATACGACAGGGGTTCAATAACACTGGAAGCTACCATTGTCATGGCTTTTTTCCTTTGCATTGCCCTTTCCTTAACCTTCTTTATAAAAATAGCCTATACCCATGAAATTATCCAGCACGCGCTTAATCAAACGGCAAATGACCTGGCCCAGCTATGCTATATATATCATTTGAGCGGGGCTGATGACCTTGCAAAACAAATAGAAAATGAGTTTTCTAAAGACAATATGGAAGAATTGGACAGGCTGCTGGCAGAGTATGTGCCTGAAGAACTGCATGATGAAGTTTACCCGCTTATAGAAACAGCAAAGGGAATATATAATGGAGATTTTGACATGCTATGCGCAAGCCTGATTAAAGAATATATGAAAAAATATTTAACAGGCCCGGGGATGAAAGACCCGGAAGAAAAATTAAGGGCCCTTAATATTTTAGGCGGTATTAACGGCCTTGACATGAGCATGTCAGGTATTCTTGCAAATGAAAGGAAGGACATTGACCTTGTTGTAAAATATAAGATGGATATACCTGTTCCTGTCAGGCTATTCCCGCCTTTATGTTTTGAGCAAAGGGCAACCGTAAGGGCCTGGCTGTACGGGGATGAAGATAAAGAGAGGAAGGATAATACGGAAGAGATTTGGAATTTGGGCAACTTTGAGAGGGGAAGGAAAATAAGAGAAATATTCGGGGCAAATCTTCCGTTTAATTTTCCAGTGATAGCCCGGTTTGTCCTTGATTCCGGCACGGCTTCCATGATCAAAAGCATGGATTTGACGGCAAAGACTTACCAGGAGCCTGAGGCAGTGGTGATGAAAATACAATCATATATAGATGAACTGGCGGCTTATGAAGGACAGGATGAACCCTGGGGGCGGGATGGCATAGTAATAAGGAAAGAAGATATAAAGAGAAGGGAATTGATACTTGTAATACCGGGAAACCCTATAGACGACAATATCACCAAGGCCCTGGAAATGTGCAAAACTTACGCAGGAAGCAAAAACGTTATATTAAGGATCGAAAAATACGGATATAAAAATATAACTTAAAATAATACGCCGGGTATTGCTTCCATGAAATTTACATCGGATGTTTTTATATTGTTCCGGGAACAGGAACCGGTAAATGCAATAATTGCAACTGCAACAAAAATAAAAGCAAACTTTTTTTCATATAAATAATACCTCCGAACCGAAAATCAGTTAAGTAACCAAATATGATAATTATAGAAAAAATATAATGAATTTCTAATAATTGCTAGCGATAACAATTATAAACTAGAAAATCGATGATTTTCAGGAAAGATTTTTCCTTGTTGACGAAGTTCCGGTTTTTTGATAAAATTTAACATATATTTTAATATCATATCAAATTAATATCCTGTCTTTGAGATGAGGACAGAAGAGATGAGTAGAGGGGGAGAAGAGAAGTATGAGAAAAAATGATATTACCAAAGTTATTCTTAATGACAACGATATCCCAAAGCAGTGGTACAATATCCTGGCAGATATGCCTAACAAGCCGGCTCCGTATTATAATCCGCAAACAGGGAAAATAGCATCCCCTGACGATATGTCGGCCATATTCCCTAAGGAATTGATAATGCAGGAAGTTTCCACGGAAAGATGGATAGACATTCCGGAGGAAGTTAGGCGAATGTATGCCCAGTGGAGGCCCACACCTTTATACAGGGCAAGAAATCTTGAAAAATTGCTGGATACCCCTGCCAGGATTTATTATAAGTATGAAGGTTCAAATGCCACGGGAAGCCATAAATTAAACACGGCTTTACCCCAGGCATATTATAATAAGATTTCAGGCATAAAAAGGCTTACCACCGAAACGGGGGCGGGCCAGTGGGGCAGCGCGTTGAGCCTTGCATGCAGTTATTTCGGCCTGGAGTGCACTGTTTATATGGTTAAGGTAAGCTATGAGCAAAAGCCGTACAGACGTTCCTTCATGCAAACTTTTGGTGCAAAAGTAATCCCAAGCCCCAGCAACCTGACAAACAGCGGCAGGGAAATCCTTAAGAATGACCCAAATTCATCAGGAAGCCTTGGAATTGCGATCAGCGAAGCTGTTGAAGATGCCGTGACCCACGATGATACCAACTATTCCCTTGGAAGCGTATTGAACCATGTATGCCTTCACCAGACCATAATCGGGCTGGAGGCCAAGAAGCAGATGGAAATGATTGATGAATACCCCGATGTCATATTCGCCTGCTGCGGCGGAGGAAGCAACTTTGCAGGCATAACCTTCCCCTTCTTGATGGATAAATTCCAGGGAAGAAAACTGAGGGCGGTAGCGGTGGAACCGGCAGCATGTCCAAGCCTTACCAAAGGGGTTTTTGCCTTTGATTACGGCGATACTGCTAAAATGGCGCCGATAGTAAAAATGTATACCCTTGGGCATGATTTTGTTCCACCGGGAATACATGCGGGAGGTTTGAGGTATCACGGGGCCTCCGCCATAGTAAGCCAGCTTTACCATGATGGAATAATTGAAGCTGTGGCTTATGGACAGAAATCAGTTTTTGACGCTGCCGTTACATTTGCAAAGGCAGAGGGAATAATTCCTGCTCCTGAATCATCCCATGCCATAAGGGCAGCAATAGATGAGGCCTTAAGGGCTAAGGAGGCAGGGGAAGCAAAAGTTATACTTTTCAACCTGAGCGGGCACGGGTATTTTGACATGTCGGCATATGATTATTATTTCAGCGGCCGGATGGAAGATGTAAGTTATTCCGAGGAAAGCGTGAAAGAAAGCATAAAGAATCTGCCAAAGGTCGAACAGGAGGGCTAATTAAAAGAAAAGGAGCTAATTCAAATACTAATTCAAATACTAATTCAAATACTAATTAAAAAAAATAGTTAATTTTAAGTTGATAATTATAAAAGCAAATACTAAAGAGTAAATACTAAAATGGTATCCTTTATCATGATTTAAAGGATACCATTTGTATTATATACAACCTTATTTATATAATTATAATATAGTAATACATAGAATTAGAATAAATATATAGCCCAAATGCCGATGTTATTGAGACCTAAAAGTTTATGTTGCCTGGCTTATCCTCATTTCCATCCAGTCAAGCCCTATCCAGTCGTTACTGCCGGTGTTTGAAGTATTGACAATAACAATCCTGTTATTTCTCCTCAGGTTGGGTACATTAAAAGTTAAGGAGCTCCAGTTTGTAAATCTTCCGCCTGCAGGTCTCCCGTGTTCGAGGCGAAGACGCCCGGTATGAACAGTGGTGCCGTTTATGCTTATAGTTGCGGAATACCTGTCTACAGCCACCGATGAATGGTCATCAAGCACAGCACGAATAACAAGCTGTGCCCTTAGATTCCCGGTCAATAGTAAAATAGCGGGAACACTGAAAGTCCATACCCCCCTGTTTCCGGTATACAAAATGTCAGCATTGCCACTGGGGTTGCCATAATTAGGATATCCTGTTAGTTCCTTAAAGAGAACAATTGTAGCCACTTCAGGATTATTGCTCAATACCGGAGGTGGGTCAGTGGTTATGCCCTCCATTGTCAGCTCCTCTTCTTCCTGGATATCTTCAAGCTCCGGCAAAGGCATATGCACATTAGGCAGGTTATCTATATCAAAAGACTCCATCATGCCTGTACCTGGAAGCATATGAATTCCTTGCGGGTGCTGCAGTTGCTGGAATTGAGGCATGTAAACCGGATACATGTGTCCCGGCATTACTTGTCCCGGAAGCATTTGCCCTGGCATCATCTGTCCCGGAAGCATCTGATCCGGCTGCTGATAACCGTTCATTCCTGAAGGACTCTTGTACATGAATGGACACCAGTTATAAGGCATCATAAATTTCATCCTCCTTTAGACACTAAATAAAATGTTTGTATTCTTATGTAAAAAATCAAAAAAGAATTTCTCACATGTTCCTCATACATAATATTCCTAGAGGAATTTTTATGTCACTAAAAGGCATTTATAAAATTATATAAACCGGGTTTGGAACATCGAAATTTGAATTGTTTTTCCATCATTTATGCTATATAATTATACACACCGCTTTTTGTTACACTGTATATTAATATGGAGTTACGCAATATATTAGCATGATTATTAGCACAAAATGATGCGCTGATTGGTTTGTTATGTTGATTAGATTGGGTATTTCGGGAAAAAATAATATAGAAATTACAGTGAAATAGCATAAGAAAATGAAGAATAACATCCGTAAAGCCATAAAAAAACTGGGTAATCGGATGAAAAGATAAGAAAGGAGATATACCATATGAGTGCTGAATTGAAATACCACATAAAGGACATATCCCTTGCGCCTAAGGGAAAACTGAGGATAGAATGGGCAGAACAGCAAATGCCTGTCTTGAAACTGATAAAAGAAAGGTTTGCAAAGGAAAAGCCTCTTCTCGGAAAGAAAATATCCTGCTGTTTACATGTAACCACCGAAACCGCCAACCTGGTAAGGACATTAAAGGAAGGCGGAGCTGACGTGGTTTTGTGTGCATCAAACCCCCTTTCCACCCAGGATGATGTGGCCGCGTCCCTTGTTGCGGATTATGGAATACCCGTATTTGCCATAAAGGGGGAGGACAGGGATACTTACTATGACCATCTTAAAGCTGCCATTGAACACCGGCCTGATATTACACAGGATGACGGGGCTGACCTGGTGGGTCTGCTTCATAGCAGCTACAGGGAGACTGTGCTGAAAAATGTGATTGGAGGAACTGAAGAAACGACGACAGGTGTTATAAGGCTGAGAAGCATGGAAAAGGATAAAGCCCTCCAGTTTCCTGTCATAGCCGTTAATGAATCCATGACAAAACACTTATTTGACAACCGCTATGGAACAGGGCAGAGTACAATAGACGGCTTGCTCAGGGCAACAAACATACTTGTATGCGGGAAAAATTTTGTAGTATGCGGCTACGGATGGTGCGGAAAAGGCGTTGCCATGAGGGCAAAGGGCATGGGAGCAAACGTAATTGTTACCGAGGTTGACCCTGTTAAGGCTATTGAAGCTGTCATGGACGGCTTCCAGGTTATGAAGCTTGAACAGGCCATGCCAATTGCCGATATAGTCATTACGGTGACAGGAAATCTTAACGTGGTTGATAAGCATCATTTTAAACTTGCAAAGGACGGGGCCATTTTTGCAAATTCAGGCCATTTTAATGATGAAATTAACATTCCGGCACTGGAGGAACTGTCAGTTTCGAAGAGAACGGTCAGGGATTTTGTTGAAGAATACACGTTGAAAAACGGAAAGAAGGTATACCTGCTTGCAGAGGGAAGGCTTTTAAATCTTTCTGCTGCTGAAGGACACCCTGCCGTGGTTATGGATATGAGCTTCGCGAATCAGGCCCTCGGAGCTGAATATATCGCCAAGAATGCAGGAAAGCTTGATAAGAAGGTATATGTACTTCCCGAACACATTGATAAGGAGATAGCAAGATTAAAGCTTCTTTCCATGGGAATTGAAATAGATGAGCTGACAGAGGAGCAAAAGGAATATTTGTCTTCATGGCAGAGCGGGACATAATACTGGGCTGATATAAGAATGGCATAATAGGAACATAAAACCGGGATAAGAAAAGGCAGGTATAACACATAAGCGGGATTGGAAGCCTTATTGAAAATAAGGATATGTAATTATATAATGAGATTAGCATGTTTTAACGGGAGGTATTATTAATGATAAACTTTGATTTTTTAAGTCCGACCAAGATTATTTTCGGAAGAGGAACGGAGAGCCGTGTAGGTGAAGAAACGGCTAAATACGGAAAAAAGGTGCTTTTCCTTTATGGCGGGGGAAGCATTAAGAAAACAGGGCTTTATGATAAGGTGGTACAATCCTTGAGAGAATCAGGGGTTGAGTTTATAGAACTTTACGGAGTGCAGCCGAATCCAAGGCTTAGCCTTGTAAAGGAAGGAATTAAAATTTGCAGAGAGAAGGGAATTGAATTCATCCTTGCTGTTGGCGGAGGAAGCGTAATTGACACTGCAAAGGCTATAGGCGTAGGAGTACCCTATGATGGCGATGTATGGGATTTCTATGTTGGAAAAGCTGTGCCTGTCAAGAGCCTTCCTGTGGGTGTAGTACTTACCATAGCCGCTGCGGGAAGCGAAGCAAGCAAAAGCTCCGTTATCACCAATGAGGATGGCTGGTATAAGAGAGGCCTGAATGTTGAGGTTATAAGGCCTAAATTTGCCATTATGAATCCCGAGCTTACATTTACACTGCCGCCTTACCAGACTGCTTGCGGTACCGCGGATATTATGGCTCACATAATGGAAAGGTATTTTACAAATACACCTAATGTTGAACTCACAGACAGGTTATGTGAAGGAGCCCTTAAAACAGTAATAAATAATACCCTGATAGCATTGGAAGAGCCGGATAACTATGATGCAAGGGCTGAAATCATGTGGGCAGGAACACTTGCACATAACGATCTTTTAAGCACAGGCAGAATTGGGGATTGGACATCCCACCAAATTGAACATGAGTTGAGCGGTATATACGATATTGCCCATGGAGCAGGACTTGCCATCGTGTTCCCGGCATGGATGAAGTATGTTTATAAGCATAACATAAGCAGGTTTGCCCAGTTTGCAACAAGGGTATGGAATGTGGATTATTGTTTCGAATGTCCTGAAAAGACTGCATTGGAGGGTATAAACAGGTTGCAGGAATACTTCAGGAGAATTGGACTTCCCACAACATTAAAAGAGGCAGGAATACCTGACGACAGGCTGGAAGAAATGGCTAGCAAGTGCAGGATGACAAACGGCAATACTGTTGGAAAACTTGTTGAGTTAACAAGGGAAGATGTTTTGAATATACTTAAGCTTGCAAGAGAGTAAGCAGGCAAAAGAGACAATGGATAACATAAAACAATAGATAAATAGAGATATTGATATATTGAAACAGAAAAAACAGACATTTAAATAACATATAAATATAATGAAATGTAAGATATATGTAAGATTAGTATGTAAGGTTAGTATGTAAGATAGTAAGGATATAAAGATAAAGAAGTAAGATAAGGATAATAGGAATATCAGGATAAATGAAATATCATTGAAAACAGGGGGAATAAATGTATTTATGTTTGCAATAAGGAAAGTAAAAAGAATTGCGGTTTTCATTGCGCTCATACTGGTAATATCGCTACAAACCAGGGCATCCGGCTTATCCCTGTTTTCCAATGATAGAAAAAAAGCAAAGGATCTTGTGGATTTCAAATTTAATATGTCGTACATACATTATAGTGACAAGCAATCCTACATAAATTATGTTGATAATACCAAAGGTGCACTAAGTGAAGTGGCACCGGGATATTTCAAATTAAGCAGCACGGGCTCTTTAATTATATCATCCACCATTGATAAGAATTTTATAGATGAAATGCATAAAAGGGGAATTAAAGTAGTTCCCTATCTAAGCAACGACTGGGACAGGACTTCCGGAAGGCTGGCATTAAGCAAAAGGCATACGCTTTCCACTGATATTGCCGAAGCTGTTCAAAAATACAACCTGGACGGGGTTAACGTTGATTTGGAGAATCTAACGGAAGATGACAGGGAAAGGTATGTTGACTTTATCAGGTTATTGAGGAAAAAGCTTACCTGGGATAAAACCATAGCCGTGGCTGTTGCTGCCAATCCAAAAGGATTGACCACCGGTTGGCATGGTTCCTATGACTATGAAGAACTTGCGAAATATTGCGACTATCTGATGATCATGACTTATGATGAGCATTATTCAGGCGGGTCAGCGGGTCCTGTAGCAAGTATTAATTTCGTTGAAAAATCAATTCAATATGCCCTGGAAAGGGTGCCAAAAGAAAAAATCGTGCTGGGAATACCGTTTTACGGGAGAATATGGAGAAGCGGCGGAGGACTGAGCGGGCAGGGTATTAGCCTTAAAGTGGCTGAAAACCTGATAGCCAATTATGGCGGCAACGTGATGTTTAGCAATGTCTATCTTTCCCCAAAGGCGACAATAACAATAAAAACGGGAAGCAAGAAGCCGGTTGTAAACGGTAAGACACTTAGCGCCGGTACATATACAATCTGGTATGAAAACGAACAGTCCATAAAGTATAAACTGAATCTTGTCAAAAAATACGATCTTAAAGGAACGGGGAGCTGGAGCCTGGGTCAGGAACCTTCAAACGTGTGGGATTATTATAATTTATGGCTTAACGGCCAATATTATGAGGATTGCGAGGGGCACTGGGCGCAAAAATACATTATCTTTGCCTTGAACAACGGCTGGCTGGAACCTGAGGACAAATCCGAATTTGCTCCAGACAAACCTGTAACCCGTGCAGAGGCAGTAGTTGCCATTATAAGGGCACTTCAGCTGGA
>Ga0134091_1002326_pt1 | contig 13152 bp, 13 predicted proteins | sample 2_5taG_FD_94451 | JGI IMG/M metagenome (GOLD analysis project Ga0134091, IMG submission 94451) | Switchgrass degrading microbial communities from high solid loading bioreactors in New Hampshire, USA - 2_5_20_6_A2 metaG | ecosystem: Engineered > Bioreactor > Semi-continuous > Anaerobic >...
GGTTTAATACTTTTTCAACCGCCATATTTTTGACTGTTTCATAATAGGTATTTTTATCCATAATTACCAGCCTCCTTTGTGATTTTATTATACACCAGACACAATTTTATTTTAACACCCATAAAGGATGACGGAAGGGGAATGGACAAGGGGAAAATACTGCAAAAAGCAAAGGAGAAGGGACTTCTGACAAAACCGGAGCGAGAACTTACCGATCGGGAGATTTATGGTTTTATTTTCCTTCCGGGGTTTTCGACAAAAGACAAAGTTACCGAATTTTCCGGCAGGGGAGTAGGAATGGATGTTGTCAATAAAAACATTGAGGAGATCGGAGGAACCGTTTATGTTGACAGCATATATGGCGTTGGAACTACGGTGTCCATAAAAATACCTCTTACGCTCTGCGTGTGACACGCCTCACCATTGCTCTCCCCTGCATGGAAAGCCCGCGTTGTTCCCAGATCTATCGGGCTGCTTTGATTCTTTAGTTGAAAAAGAAATTCACCGATTTCCTGCATAAGGCATGCGGGATCCCGCACCGGATTATTACCGGCTTGGATCTGGTTGATCTCGTTCATGATGAAATCCGTAAATCGCAAAACAATATCCGTAAGGGTCGAATAATCCACGTTTTCTGGGCGATTCTCGCGCAAATAAAAGAATACGTCTTCCATTGCATGAAACAATGCGGCAAGACTCTCAAATCCCATCATGGCCGAAGAGCTTTTTAGGGTGTGCATGATCCTGAAAATATCGTGGATATTGGTTTCAATACTTTTGCCTCTCTCACCGGTCAATGCAAGCATTTCAAGTTGCGACATGAGTTCCAGTGCTTCAAAAACATACATCTCAACCAGGTGTTCGTTCTCAAAATTTCTCATGTGGCTTATGCTCCTTTACTTTTTCTGTTGGAACAGTACGGATACTTGCAACGAGACAGGTGCTATATTATATATATCAACGAAGACGAAAATTGTCGGAAATTGTCCTGTACAATTCCTTGACAGAGGTGTGTGGACTTAAATGGAAAATCAAGTAACCTTCGGTCAGTGTCTGGCTGCTATTTTAAGTGCATTGGATTTAAAATGCAGCAAAATGGCCAAAGAGATTAATGTGGATCCTTCTTTGATATACAAGTGGCTACGGGACGAAAGGGTACCGGCTTATGATACCCTTTACATAGAGATGATCAGCCAGTACATTGCAGGAAAGGTTTACAATAGCTATCAAATGGAAGCTATTTCGGACTTGCTGAAAATGCATGGCATTGAACCTCCCGAAAGCAAGGCAGATATTCAGAATAAAATCAAAGCATGGCTCCTGGAAGCTCAGGGGTACTCATTAAAACTGAGAAAAAAGGTAAAAGCCTGGAATAAAAACAATGCCAAGGTTCCAGGTATCTCAGGTTTTCTCAGAAAAACGGAGATCCATCATCAGAATAGCCACGACAGGCATAATTTAAACGATCATGAGCCGGCCGTCATAGGCGACTTGTTTTGCAGTCATGATCAAATATCTCTCATAAAAGGTGCCAGGGAAGTGATGAATGCCACAATAAAGCTGCTCAGGCAGGCGCATAAGGAGCCCAAACACAATGATGAGAAGATACTTATGACATTATACAGCGAAGCAATCATCCTTTTCGAAGACAAAGATCTCAGGCACAAATGGATACATGCCCTATGCGATGCCTTAAACAATGGTTGGCGTATTATTCTACTTATAAGAATGAATCATTATAACGAAAGAACCATTAAAATGATCGAGGCCTTGCAGGCTTTGCTTTCGCGGGGAGATCTCACATTATACTATCAAAAGATCAATGAAAATACTTATAATATGTATGAGTTATGCATTGTCCCCCACGCCGGGGCTTTATTTTGCTTTTCTTCAAAGGTTGGTCATCCATTGGACACAGCATTCTGGTATCATGGAAAAGAAAGCATAGAAGCGTTAACCGCATACTACTTCCAGTATTTAACCTTTGCCCAACCGCTGCTTAAACTCTACCCGTCCCAAAAAACCATTGAGTTTCTGAAAATCTACGCTGAAGCGGAAGAAGCCCCTGGTGACAAATATGTTTTTAAGAATGAATTGAGCACCATTACAATGCCATTGAACCTGTACGAGAAATATATCAAACGGAACAGTCTATCAGCCCAGGAAATATCATACCGGAAATTTCTTCATAGCAAAAGGCTTGAGACATTTGAAGCCCAGGTTAAGCACTATAAGTTCAGGGACATATGCTTCATCGAGTCTATGGAAAGGCTCTGGTGAGATCCAGGAATTACTTGTTTGATGATTACTATTTGCTGGAAAGCGAAACGATTGAGCAGGAGGATATCGTGTGCCATCTGGAGAACCTCATCTCAATGCTGAAAAGGTATGACAACTATGAAATTGCTTTCGTATCCGAAAAGGATTTCTACGACATGACGAACACTTGCTGGGCCATAAAGGGCAACTTATGTGTTTTCATAGAATCGTTGAATGAAAGCAATCACATCAAGAAAAATTTCATTGCAACTGAGAAAAATATCGTGCAAGCTTTCAATGATTATTTTGCAAAAACATGGCGAAACATACCCAGGGAAAACAAGGAAAAGGCAAACACCATCCGTTTTCTTCAGTCACTCATAAACATATGCCGATAGGACGGCGGCCTGTGAGATCCACCTGACTTTCCGGAAAGAACAAATACATATTGCCTGCACTTCCATAAGCCTGACCAATCGCCGACGTATTACTCCTTTCGGTAAACTGCCGGCATGGCATACTTGAAACCTTTCGCTTCCCTGGTAAGGGATTCCGAATGCCCAACAAACAAATAACCGCCAGGCTCAAGACAATCGTAGAATTTCCCAACAAGTTCATTCTTTTTTGACACATCAAAATAGATCATGACATTTCTACAGAAGATCACGTGAAAATGCTTTTTAAACGGGAAATGGGCGTTCATCAGGTTGAACGATCTGAATATCACCTCGCTCCTGATTTTATCAATAACGGCAACCCTTTCGTCGTCAATTCTCCTAAAATACTTGTTTTTCCAGCGTTTCGGCAGTGTTTCTATGGCGCTCTTTTTGTATACCCCCTTTTTTGCTATATCAAGCACCCGGCCGGATATGTCCGTTGCCAATATCCTTGTATCCCATAGCGGTTTGGCGTCACCGAAATAATCCTGCATAATCATCGCCAAGGTATATGCTTCTTCCCCTGTTGAGCACCCTGCGCTCCATATCCTCAAATCTTTATTTCTTACCGTTCGTTCAAGGTAAGGCAGTACGGTATCCCTAAAATAATAAAAATGTGAAGGCTCACGCATAAAATAGGTATGATTGGTCGTAATTTTGTCAACCAGCGTGGCAATTGCGTTTCCCGTTTTATCGGAAATAATGTGTTCATAGTAATCCGTAAAACTGTTGAAATTGCTTTTCATCAGGATAGTCTGAAGTCTTCCCATAACGAGAGACTTTTTGTGTTGACCAAACTTTATGCCATAATGCTTTAGGATAAAATCTGTTAAGAGCTTGTATTCCTTATCGTTTATGCCGATCATTCATATACCCCTTGCTTCTGACGTCGCCGTGAATAGCATAATCGCTATGATAACCCATTGTATTTTTTACCCTATCCGGCTTTCGTCTGAACAACACAAAATGCATGAATGTCTCATCTTTCAAAGCTTTATGGAAAACCGCACAGCATGAAGCTCTCCGGCAAGGTTATCCCTGATCAGATTGAGATAGCCATGGCACATTCGCAAAACCCTTATTTGTAAAAAGAGGCATAGATATGAATCTATGCCAACTGAGCATTAACCTTTGCTCCAACGTTTCAGACCGGGGAAGTATTCCCTCATCCTGTTTCTGGCTTCATCCTCGCTCATGCCGGGATTGGCTGCCACCATGTGGGGAACACAGATTTCAATCATCTGCTCCATGGAAATGTCGGCCGTGAATGCTCCGTCCTGATAACAATACTTGCAGTAGTCTTCATTCCTGGTACCGTCCGCATTGGTGCCGTACAGTTCATCCTTGTCGCCAAGTGGCATGGCGCAGGATTGGCAAAACTTCATTTCCATTTTCATTCCTCCTATGCTTTATTTTTATGGCGCAAAGCGCCATATCAGGTTTGTTCCACCGGTTGCCCCCCTTCAGACAAATAAACCTTACCTATGCGCCCATGGTATCACAGCAAACCTGACAACAGTTTGTCAAGTTTGCTTTTATTCCAGGGTTATTCCCCTGTGCTTTCCCTCCTTATTGCGATTAGCCATAAAAAAAGCCTGGCAGGAATCTGCCAGGCAAAAAAGTCCGTTTTTATTTTTTGGGATTGGGCCGGCACAGATTCATCGTTTTCTGTAAATTCCCGGCATGACGTGTTGAAAGGCTGAAGCGCTTTGGGGTATGGACTCACTAAGACCGATAAACAAATAACCTCCGTGTTCCAGGCAATCATGGAACTTATTGCTGCATAACCCACCGATGTCTCTTGCTCATGAGTATTTCCCAAATTCAAAATCGCTTGTATTTATGTGTATCCCGTAGTCGATATCCGGGTTACCGTTGTCTTTACCGCCCTCATTGTTTTTTTGAAGCATCTCTTTTAACATCTCAAGGGTTTCCGGGTTCATCCTGCTGCTGTCGCTATTCCTGCCCTTCATCACCCGCTTGAGCTTAAACCTGTTCACCAGGCTGCGCAGCGATTCTGCCTGGTTCGCAAGTTCTTCACTGGCGGTTGCGCTTTCCTCCGCTGTGGCCGAGTTTGTCTGAACAACCTTTGATACCTGAACAATCCCCTGATTGATCTGACTTATTCCAGCAGCCTGTTCAGTTGATGCTGTGGCGATCTCATTGATCAGGCTATAGGCTTCATCAATAGAGTTGACAATGTCATTAAGTGAATCGGCTGTTTCACTGGCTATCCTGGTGCCTACATTCACTTTGGCGATTGAGTTTTCAATCAGCTCAGTGGTTTCTTTTGCTGCATTGGCTGATCTGGCCGCAAGCGTCCTGACTTCCTCAGCCACCACTGCGAAGCCTTTGCCATGCTGTCCTGCCCTTGCGGCTTCAACTGCTGCGTTAAGCGCAAGAATATTGGTTTGGAATGCGATATCATCGATAACTTTGATGATCTTCTTGATATTGTTCGAGGAAGCATTAATTGCTTCCATTGCATCAAGCATTTCTTTCATTTGCTTGTTGCCATGATCAGCCTTAAGCTTGATGGTTTTTGTCAGTTCATTGGCCTTATTAGCGTTTTCAGCATTATGCGTTGTTTGTGATGAAATCTCTTCCAAAGAGGCGGTAAGCTCTTCTATGGAGCTTGCCTGCTCAGTGGACCCCTCGGAAAGAACCATGCTGGAATCAGATATCTGCTTTGCGCCTGCAGCCACCTGATTGGCTGAGTTCACAACATTCCCCAACAGCTCATTGATATTATCAATCATGATGTTCAACGCTTTTCCAAGAACATCCTTGTCTGACCGAATGTCAACCTCCTGTGAGAAATCGCCTTCGGCCATCCTCTCCGCCAGATGCGCCTGTTCTTTGATAGTATTGGCCAGGGCCTTGAAGGCCTTTGCAAGTTTTCCGGTTTCATCATTATATTCATGCTGAATGCTGACATCTACGTCGCCCAATGCCAATCTGTTGGCAACCTCGACCATATTGTCGAGTGGTTTGCTGATGATTCTAGAAATCATAAATCCCAACGCAATCGCAAGCGTCACACCCACTGCCGACAGGATGATCATGGTCAGCCGAGTGCGATGGGATACGTTGACAATGTTATCATACTCTTTCCCACCGTTTTTGGCCCGCGTATCGATAAGACCTTGTATGGCATCCTGAACATTTTTTGCGGCAGTTGTCATGCCGTCCCCCATCAATACAGCATAGGCTTCATCTTTCCTGCCTTGTTGAACCAATGCAATAATCTCATTCAAGATGGGAAGATATGCGTCATATGCGGTAACATACTCCTGGAAATATGCCCTTCCGGTATCCGTGGCTATGGTTTTTTGATATTCGTCCATAATGCTCTGAATTTCGGCCGCCCTCTCGTTAATGTCATCAATTCTTTCCTTGATGTCCTGGGCCGAATCCAAAAGCAGCAGGTTACGGGTTTCAACACGGTTTTCCTGATACAAGCTCAAAGCGCTGGATACCTTTCTGATGGGTTCTGTTGCATAATGGTACAGATACTGGGCATTGCTACCTATCGCATTCAGGCTGATAATGCCGATTACTCCGATCAATGCTGAAATAAGAGCGACAATAAGAAAACCCACGATAAGCTTTAGCGATATCTTCAGATTTTTATAGAACCTCATGCTGCTTCCCCCTAGTCGTCAGTATCTCCTTAATAAAATACCGTCAGTCGGGATGAATGATTCACAGGATTTCATTCAGATTATGAATCACATCATCCGTCAACAACTTCTCACAGTCCAGCAGAAGTCTTACGTCATTGCCGATTTTTCCGATGTTTTTAACATAATGGTTCTGGTTTACCTGTTTCATCTGTGGCAATTGAGAGATTTCAGAGATGTTCACAACTTCAGATACACTGTCGACGACAAGGCCGACAGACATACCTTTGATATCCACAACGATAATGCAGGTTCGGTCATTATATTCCCTGGGCCGCTTCCTGAACCGAAGGCGTACATCCATGACCGGGATGATCTTTCCCCTCAAATTGATGATACCCTTTATGTATTCAGGGAATTCCGGTACTTCTGTGATGGTCTGGATTCCTATGATTTCCGTCACATACCGTATTTCGATACCGTAACTTTCATTATCGATGGAAAAAATCAGATATCTCCCTTCCTCCGTATTCTCATCTTCAGTCCCGTTCATCTGAATGCCATCCATCTTATTGCCTCCTTTTCATATCAAATAAATCAGCCATTCTTTATGGATTAACCCGGGATTAACCAATAATAAGCTTTTATTATGCCTCCGTTCGTTGAAGGAGGTGCTTTTGCTTCCCCAGCAGCATTGACATTTGTCAATAAAAAACACACAACATCGACTATAATATCCCAGTGCTGAATTTTCAATACGTTTTATGTGTCAGTTCATCTATAACTTGAATAACGAAATAATTAGTGCTTCACAAGCGGACAAAAAGAAAACCGGCGTCAAACTGGCTTATCAACCAATTATCTGCCGATTTTTTGTAAAAAAACTATTCCAGGTTTCCTGTGCTATCCAATTCTTTGCCCCTGTTCCAATCATTCATCTGAACCGTGGCAGGCACATCACGTTTCGGCCGTAAACTCAGCCGGAGCAATTGCTGCAACAGGCTTTTCCGGCAACGCCGTTGATGAATTCCGCAACCGTGCGGATATATTCATCCGCATTCAGCAGCAGCGACAAATGTCCGCCGCCTATGCCGGTATTGACGACCGGATTGGGCATGGTGTTGATCAGCGCCTGTTTAACCGGCTCGCCAAAAGTATGATCATCCTCCGAGAGCAGCAGCAAAACGCTTTTGTCCAGGTAGGTAAAGGCAGGTTTTGTACATTCCAACTCATTCTCCAGGTCAATCATCAGGCGGCACATGTTCAGCTCATGCCTGCGGGTAATCTTTTTGAACACATGGGCAAACAGATCGGTCAGATACTTTCTTTCGTCAGGTTCGCATTGTGCAAACTCTCTGACGATTCGCCTGAACAGGATCCTTTTCAATAAAGGCATGGGGACAGCCTTGACCAAACGCACGGTTTTTTTCAGGCCGTCGACCATTTGAAGCAGGAACGCCTTGGCTTCATCCCCCATATCCGCATCCAGGCATCCCGTATTGGACAGGACCAGACCCGATACGATCTCCGGGTGCCGCTTGGCAATCACCTGGGCAATAAGGCCTCCATAGGACTGCCCGACCAAATAGACATGCTGTAAGCCCAACTCCTGGACGAGCGCCGCAATTCCATCTGCCAGCACGGCATTCCGGCATGTTTCGTAAGGATAATCGAATGTGAGGACCGTAAACCTGTTCGCTAATTCGGCAAAGTGTTTAAAGAAGGCATCAGAAATCCCGAGCCCGCCAATCAGTAAAACGATCGTCTTTTCACCGCTTCCTCCAAGCCGGTAATTGAAGGTCAGCCCGTTAACCTGCCTGCTCCTAACGGGATATTTCTCGTTAAATCGTTCGAAATCAGTCCTGAAATCCATAAATCCCTCCACCTTTTCTCAGCCATAAATCCTGCAGATACTTTCGGCCATTTGCTTTATCCTGTCCCGAAGCTCGGCAGGCTCCAATACCTCAACCTTATCCCCGAACCCCAGCAGAAAGCCGTACAGCCAACCGTCTATCCGCATATGGAAGGTGACTTTCAGCCTGCCATCCGGGGTTGTTTCATAACTGTCCATCCCAAAAATATCATTTAGCGCATAGACCATGGACTTATCGAACAAGGCGACAATGGGCGCATGCTGCCCGCCGTCGGCATCCCAGTTCACCTTGTCGATTGAAAACGGCCTGGGCTCAAACCGCGTGTCCGTTACTTTCAGTTCGTTCATCCTCCTGAGCCTGAACAGCCTGAAATCCTGCCGCAGCAGGCAATAGGCATAAAGATACCAGTTGGCTTCCTTGAAGACGATGACACAGGGCTCTACCTGCCTTTGAGTCAGTTCTCCGTTGCTGAAATACGAGAACGCAATGACTTTCCGATCCTGTATGGCCTTCTTGATTTCTTGTATGCGCGAACCCAACTGATCATTCCGGTTCCATGGCGACAGGTCAATCATGATCTCATTGCCTGCGGGAACATAATCGGATACGTTCGCTATGCTGTTTAATTTGTCGATCAGGAGCTTGATTTTCAAATCCCCGCTTATGCTGTAGAGCCCTTTTAAGCCTGCGATGATCCGGTTGACCTCATCGCCGGTCAGCAGATTCCTGTCAAGCTTAAACCCTTCCATAATGCTGATGCCGCCATCGGCTCCCTGGCATGTACTGATGGGAATACCGGCCTGTGACAAGGCTTCAATGTCCCTGTAAATGGTCCGGACCGAAACTTCAAATCTATCTGCCAGTTCCTGCGCTTTCACCTTATTGTGTTGCAACAGGTAGATGATAATGGACAGCATCCTCTCAAGCTTCATGGCCGCCATTCGCCTCCAGTCTGCATGACAGCATTATAGCACAACCAGAAATGATACGATTGTACCATATCCTTATGGGCAAACAGCATTTTGCCCTGTTCCGGTAATTTTTGATTTTCATATACCGAGAAACCCATTTTCTTTTTGCGATCTACACCGTTCCGTGTTCCAAAAGACAGACCACTTCGCAAACGCAGACTTTAACAGGAAACAGTAATGATTGATAGCACATACCAATTGTGCTATATTTTATATAAGATAGTTGGTTATTGCAGGGTGTGGTGCCACCTCATTCCGTCAGGAAAGGAGGTGGTGTGATATGACGGTATATGAGGCCATCTCTTTAATGATAGCCTACGCCGTATTCGTCGTATCGCTTATCTCCTTGATGATTGCTATTAACAAGCACTCCAAGAGATAAAAAAAACACCCTGCAAGCCATTGCAGGGTGAACATATTCATCCCCTGTGGCACCGCATTTTGCGGAACCAACTATCTTCATTTTTATTATAGCATGATCTGATTGTTTGTAAACATTTTTCATTGAATAACTGTAATTGACACGTCTCGCTCGTTCGGCCTTCAATGACATTCCGGGTGTGGCATCGCGGGTATTCTGAGATTGCCGCGCTACGCTAGCGCTCCGCTCGCAATGACATCCCGGGTATGATCCTACTGTGTTATGACCCTTGTGTCATTGCGAGGAGGCGCAGCCGACGAAGCAATCTCAATTGCTTCCATGACCGCTTGCGAAGTATTATAAGATTGCCACACACCGCTTATACGGTGCTCGTAATGACAGTTCGGGTGCGGCATTGCGGGTTATTTGGGCAAGGTTATCGTAAACTCCGTCCCTTCCCCCGCTTTGCTTTTAACCTGGATACTCCCCTTGTGGGCATCAACAATGGCCTTTGCGATGGTAAGCCCGATGCCGGCACCCCCGGTCAATCTGTTTCGCGATTTGTCCGCGCGGTAGAACCGCTCAAAGATATGGGGCAAATCCTCCGGAGGGATACCAGCCCCGTTATCCCTCACCGCTATTTTCGTTACATCTTCGGCCCCCTCCACCGAAACCTGCACCATGCCGCCCGGCGAGGTATATTTGAGGGCGTTGGACAAAAGGTTAACGACAACCTGGCTGATCTTGTCCCTATCCGCGGTAATGATCTCCCTTTCGCCTTTAAATCTGATCTCAATGCCCTTGGCGGCGAAATCATTTTCAAAGTTCCGGATGATATGCCGGATAAGTTCTGAAACATCAAAGTCGGTTTTTGTCAGGATCAGGTTATCGCTTTCATATCTGGCCAGTTTTTCGAGATCCCCCACCATCCGGTTTATCCGCATGATCTCTTCGTGACAGCTTTTGAGCCTCTGGACATCGGGCTCCCAGATCCCGTCGATCATGGCCTCCATATGGCTTTGCAAGGTGGCCAGAGGGGTTCTCAGCTCATGGGCCACATCCGCGGTGAGCCGCTTTCTCAGGGCTTCCTGGTTTTCCAGGGTTTCGGCCAGGTTGTTGATCGCTTCCGTCAGCTGGGCAATCTCTTTCGTGGTGGAGGATTCCGTTATCCTGCCGCCGAAATAGCCCTTGGCAATCATTCGGGCCGTTGTGGTGACACGGGCAATCGGGGTGCTCAGCCTTTTGGCCATCAAGGATCCGATGAGTAAGGACAGAACAATCGAAAAGGCGCCAACGCCTATGAAAAGCCTGTTCAAGGTATTGATGAACGCCAGGTCGCTATCGTTGAAAAAGAACGGACCATAGTATCCAATCACAATTTTCCCGACCACACCCAAATCGCTTGTGAGGGGATACACCTCTTCCACGTAACTCCCCTCCCAGTTGGGGTAGCGACTGCTCATGTTTTGTGCCATATGGGCCAGCATCCGTTCGCATTGTTCATTGTCATGGAGTGTTGCGTCCCATATGAGCTTCCCCGAGGGATCGATAACTTTTATTATCAGTCCCTGCGCCAAAGCATTGAGGCAAATGTTCTCGATGGCATCCAGATCCCATTCCCCTCCGGCTTTGAACTGCCGGCTGACCTGCGCGACGATTTCCCTGCTTTTGCGTTCCTGGTTTTCTATGACGTATTCTTTGAAGTGTTTGTCCAGAAGCAGGTTCGTTATGATGCTGACCAGCAGCACGGATATCAGAACTACTGAGACAAAAGACAGCGACAGCTTGGTTCTCAGACTGAATTTCATCATCAATCGCCTTTCTCATCGCCGCCAAACCGGTATCCTATCCCATGGACCGTCAGAACATATTTCGGATTCTTGGTATCAGGCTCGATTTTTTGCCGGATGTTCTTGATATAGGTATCAATGGTCCTGTCATAGCCGTCGAAATCTTCCCCCAGTCCGATACGGATCAGCTCGTCCCTGGTAAAGGTCTTGTCGGGATACCTGGCCAGGGTGAGCAGCAGCCGGTATTCATTGGGCGTCAGGTTGACCGGTTTTTCGTGCCTCCTGACCTCATACTTCAACGTATCGATAACCAGTTCCCCATCATTGAAGGATAACAGGCTCGATAGAGGGATCAACGCATCCTCGGACCTTCTCAGGACAGCCTTGACCCTTGCCACCAGTTGCCGCGGACTGAAGGGTTTTGTGACATAATCATCCGCTCCGATGTTCAGACCCCTCAGGATGTCTTCTTCTTCGACTTTTGCGGTCAGCATGATGATGGGAACCCGTGATCGCTTTCTTAGGGTTTTGCAAATCTCCTCCCCCGATATATCCGGAAGCATCAGGTCCAGTATAACCAGGGCGGGTTTTGCCTGTTCAAACTTCTCCAGGGCTTCCTTGCCGTTATAGGCTTCCACCACATGGTATCCGCCGTTCTCCAGGTAGGATTTGACGACCTCCACGATCTTTGCTTCATCATCAACAACCAGGATCTTATTCGGTATATCGCCCATATTGACCTCCGAGCCGGGATGACGCCAGGAATCCCGCGACATGTAGCTATTTGTACGGCTTAAATCTCTTGAGCCTTAAGGCATTGGTCAGAACCGACACCGAGCTCAGCGACATGGCCGCGGCTGCAAACATGGGGTTCAGGAGCGGTCCGCCGAAAAGGTACAGCAATCCGGCCGCAATCGGGATACCGGCCACATTGTAGCCAAAGGCCCAGAACAGGTTCTGCTTGATGGTGCGAATAGTGCTTCTGCTCAGGTGGATGGCCGTTGGAACATCCATCAGGTCGCTTTTCATGAGCACAATATCGGCCGATTCCATCGCCACATCGGTTCCCGATCCGATGGCAATGCCGATATCGGCCTGCACCAGCGCGGGTGCGTCGTTTATGCCGTCGCCCACCATGGCGACTTTCTTTCCTTCGGCCTGCAGCTTTTTGACCGCGTGGGATTTGTCCTGCGGAAGGACCTCGGCCAGCACCCGGTCGATGCCCACCTGCTTCGCGATAGCCTCGGCGGTTTTCCGGTTGTCGCCTGTGATCATGACAACCTCAATGCCCATGGCTTGGAGCTGCTTGATGGCCCTGGCGCTGTTTTCCTTGACCACATCGGCCACGGCAATGATGCCGGACATATGATTGTCCACCGCAACATACATGGGCGTTTTCCCCTCGTTGGCGAGCCTGTCGGACTGGTCTGAGAGTTCGTCCAGGAATATGCCCCTTTCTTCCATCAGCTTCCTGTTGCCGATCAATACGTTCCGTCCTTCAATCACCACCTCAATCCCGTGGCCGGGAATGGCTTCAAACCTTTCCACCTTCGCCAGTTCCAGTTTTTCCTCTTCCGCTTTCCTGACAATGGCCTTACCCAGGGGATGTTCGGAACCCTTTTCGCCGGAAGCGGCCATATTAAGCAAAAACTCCCTGGAAACGCCGGCGGCCGTAATGATATCGGTCACCTCCGGTTTGCCTTCGGTGATGGTGCCGGTTTTATCGAAAACGATGGTATTGATCCTGTGGGTGATTTCAAGGGCTTCCCCGCTCTTGATGAGGATGCCGTACTCGGCGCCCTTGCCCGTTCCCACCATAATGGCGGTCGGCGTGGCA
>Ga0134091_1002328_pt1 | contig 13149 bp, 8 predicted proteins | sample 2_5taG_FD_94451 | JGI IMG/M metagenome (GOLD analysis project Ga0134091, IMG submission 94451) | Switchgrass degrading microbial communities from high solid loading bioreactors in New Hampshire, USA - 2_5_20_6_A2 metaG | ecosystem: Engineered > Bioreactor > Semi-continuous > Anaerobic > Digestate...
CGCAATATCTTCAGTGCGCCCGAGGGACTCGAGGCGCCGGATGTCTATGCTGAGCCGGAGCAGAGGAAGGCCGCGCTCAGGATATTGAGAAACGAATGCGGCAGCCTGTGGCTATTGCTGTTTTTGGCGGTATTTCCTCTGCTTGCCGCACTGTTTAGGACGGGATCGGGCGGCTTTGCCGGCGCGCTCCGGCAGCTTATATATACCTGGCTCGGCATATACTACGAGCGGACGGCCTTTTTCCTGCTGATTATTATGCTTATAATTTACTATGAGCTGCACTCAATTCGGGCCTTATTTATATACCGGAAGTTCAAAAAACAGGGCTATCTGGACCATGCACCGGGCAAATGGGCGCTGCCATATAAGGCTGTAAGGGTCCTTGCGCTGCTTTTGTGCCTGGTGTTCCTGGTTTTGGGCGTAGCACAGTTTGCGCTGAGTCAAAAATACGAGCTGCCTTTGGAAACGGAGGAGCCCTATCTGCTCTTAAAAGATTTAGGCTGGGAAGGCGAGCGCTCCACGGTCTTCGATTCAGGTCCGGAGAGCGCCGTAGAATTCAGCCGCTCGCTGCTTCTTAAAAAATGGAGCACATACGAGTGCGTCGAGAAGGACGGCAGCAGATACTGGATGTATCAGGACATATACGAACTAAAGAGCCCCAGAGCGGCGAGGAGATTTGCTTCGGTTTTGTTGAATGTGCCTATGTATCCCCAGACGGAAGGGTATATGCCCGTCCAGGCCGAAGGGCCGGACCTTGCCTACAGGAGCGGAATATACTACCTTGCGGTCAAAGACAACTATGTCTGCCAGATTGCATATTATGAACCGGGCAGCGATATAGGCAGTGAAAAGGCGGACCTCTTTGCGGCGCTTGCGGGTATGCTTGATAAACACACAAAATAATCTGCCGAGATGTAAGCAAACCGGATGCAGCTTTTGCTTTCGCATCCGGTTTTCCATATTTCTGTGCCGTTTCTAAGCTGCGCTTTTCCGGCCTGTCACGGCCTTCGTGCCCTTGCCTGGGTTATCCCGAAGACAGGGATGAACCTTACCGCCCTTATTGGGTTTTGCAAAATAGCGGTTGTATCAGTTGTTTAATAGTTTAGATATATAAATAGGTAAAAAGGTTGATTTTTTAGAAATTCGGCAAAAGAGGTCAACAGTTCCCAATCGGGACCATAAATTTCTATAGGCATTTTATCCAAACATTGTAATAACCTCTTGAATAATGTGATTTGTATGATATTATTTAATTAAAAAATCTTGCAAGATATATTTTGCAAGATTATTAGGGAGGAATGCTGACTTGAAACAACTCATGACAGGAAATGAGGCGGTGGCTCGCGGAGCCTGGGAGGCCGGAGTGCATTTCGCTTCAGCGTATCCCGGAACTCCGAGTACCGAGATACTTGAAAACATCGCCACCTACAAGGACATATACTCGGAGTGGGCGCCCAACGAGAAGGTTGCCCTGGAGGCCGCCATCGGCGCGTCCTTTGCAGGCGGCAGAGCGCTCGCTGCCATGAAGCACGTTGGCCTTAACGTTGCCGCCGACCCGCTTTTTACAGTGGGATACACCGGAGTAAACGGCGGACTTCTAGTTATCAGCTGCGACGACCCCGGACTGCATTCTTCGCAGGACGAGCAGGATAACCGCCACTACGCGCGCGCTGCGAAAATAGGCATGCTTGAGCCTTCCAACTCGCAGGAAGCCAAGGACATGATAAAGATTGCCCTCGAAATCAGCGAGGAGTTCGACACTCCCATACTGTTCAGGATGACAACCCGCGTCTGCCACTCCAAGAGCATAGTCGAGCTCGGCGAGCGCGAAGAGAGGCAGGTCATCCCCTATGTAAAGAAGGATAAGTTCAATCCCGTTCCCGCCATCTCGAAGGTCCTGCACACCAAGGTTGAGGAGCGCATTAAGAAGCTCGAGGAGTTCTCCAATAAGACGGAGCTCAACTATATAGAATGGGGCAAGGACCGCAAGATAGGCATCGTTTCGGCGGGCGTCGCCTATCAGTACGCCAAGGAAGTCTTCGGCGACAATGCCTCGTATCTCAAACTCGGCTTTACATATCCGCTGCCGATGGCAAAAATCCGCGAGTTTGCCTCGCAGGTCGAGCAGCTCATCGTCGTCGAGGAGCTTGACCCCTTCATGGAGGATGCCATCAAGGCCGCAGGCATACCCTGCATAGGAAAGGAAAAAATACCGCTTGAGGGCGAGCTCAACCCCGACATAGTGCGCAAGGCGCTGCTCGGCGTGGAGAACGAGACCATAAAGTACGACAGCTCCGTCGTCGCAAAGCGTCCTCCCGTCCTTTGCGCAGGCTGCCCGCACCGCGGCTTCTTCTACGAGCTTGCCAAGTTTAAGGACATTGTTATCACGAGCGACATCGGCTGCTACGGCCTCGGCCCGAAGGATATAGCGATTTGCATGGGCGGCGGCTTCTCCGTCGCGCACGGCGCCCAGAAGGTCTTCAACATGGCCGGAACCGGCAAGCGCTGCATCGGCGTTATGGGCGACTCGACCTTCTTCCATTCGGGCATAACCAGCATGCTCGAAGCAGTCTACAACAACTCCAACGTCCTGCTCGTTGTGCTGGACAACAGAATAACCGGCATGACCGGCCATCAGGAGAACCCCGGCACCGGATATGCGCTCTCCGGAGAGCCCGCAAACGCCACCGACATAGCCGAGATTGCCAAGGCTGTTGGCGTAAAGCATATTAAGACCATAAATCCGCTCAAGCTGGACGAGGTCAAGGAAGGCATCAAGTGGGGCCTCGGCTTCGATACCCCGGCCGTTCTGATTACCCGCTGGCCCTGCGCTCTTAAGAAACTGAGCAAAGAGGATAAGCAGGAATTCGGAGACTACAAGGCGGTCAACAAGGTTGACACCGACAAATGCATAGGCTGCAGAATGTGCATTAAGACAGGCTGCCCGGCGCTGGCTTTCAACAGCGAGACCAAGAAGGCCTCCATAGACAGGAACCAGTGCATCGGATGCGATGTCTGCGCCCAGGTCTGCCCGAAGAAGGCAATTGTAAGGGAGGGCAAATAAGATGTCTGAAGTCAAAAACATACTGCTTTGCGGCGTAGGCGGACAGGGAACGATTCTCGCCAGCCGTATACTTTCGACCGCCCTGCTGTCCGCAGGCTACGGCGTAAAGATGAGCGAGATACACGGCATGAGCCAGCGCGGCGGCAGCGTCGTCACGCAGGTGCGCTACGGCGACAAGGTGGCTTCGCCGATTATAGGAAAGGGCAGCGCCCATATTCTGGTCGCCTTCGAGGCGATGGAGGCCCTGCGTTATCTCGAGGGTCTTGCACCGGGCGGCCATGTAGTCGTAAACAACTACATGATGCCGACGGCCACCACTCTCGCCGGTCAGGAGGAGTATCCTTTGGACGCGATAGAGCGCGTCAAGGCTGCGGCCGACACGAAGGTCCTCGACGCGGCGAAAATTGCAACAGAGCTCGGCAATGCCAAGGCGATGAACATCGTCCTTCTCGGCGCCCTTGTAAAGCTGATGAAGCTTGACAATCTCGACTGGGACGCCGCGATTAGAGAGTGCGTAAAGCCCGCCTTCGTAGAGCTGAATCTCAAGGCCCTGAAGGCCGGAATGGACGCGGTTGCTTAAGGAGAGAAAACAGATGGCATTTAAGAATTTCGATGAGCTTATCGCATCGGTAAAGAAGGCTTCCCGCACCAAGACGGTCGCGGTGGCCGCTGCCGCCGATGAGCACACTTTGGAAGCTGTTTTTCGCGCGAAGAGAGAGGGGCTTGTTACCCCTCTCCTCGTCGGCGAGGCCGAAGAGATAAAAGCGGTGCTTGACAAGCTCGGGGAGACGCTTCCCGAGGAGAATATATACGACGCCAAGGGACTGCCCGAAGCGGCCGAGAAGGCCGTGGCCCTCGTGCGCGAGGGCAAGGCCGACCTTCTGATGAAGGGCAGAATCGACACCTCCGTGCTGCTCAAGGCGGTTGTCAACAAGGAGCACGGACTCGGCAAGGGCAAGCTCATGTCCCACTTTACGATATTTGAGATTCCCGGCTACAAAAAGCTTGTCGCATGCGTGGACGGCGGAATGGTCACATATCCGACGCTCGAGCAGAAAAAGGCCATCATAGAGAACACCGTCGAGACCCTGCGCGCTATGGGTTACGACTGCCCGAAGGTCGGAGTTCTGGCCTGCGTGGAGAAGCTCAATCCAAACATGCCGGAGACGGTTGACGGAGACAAGCTCAAGCAGATGAACCAGGCCGGCGAAATCAAAAACTGCATAGTCGAAGGGCCGATCTCCTACGACTGCGCACTCGATGCCGAAATAGCGGAGCTCAAGGGCTTCAAGAGCCCCGTCGCCGGCGACTGCGACGTACTCGTCGTACCCAACATACACGCCGGAAATATACTCGGCAAGGCTCTCACGATATCCTGCAAGGCACGCATGGCCGGCTTTGTCGTCGGCGCAAAGTGCCCGATAATCCTGACCTCGCGCGGCTCAACCTCGGATGAGAAGTACCTCTCGATAGTTATCGGCGCCGCAGCGGTCGTATGAGGTGTTCCTATGGAAAGGCTTTTGATAATCAACACCGGCAGCACTTCCACAAAGATAGCTGTCTACGAGGATGAGAAACCGCTTTTCGTAAAAAACATAGAGCATAAGCCCGAGGACCTTATGAAGTACAACCGGGTGGTGGACCAGTTCGAGTTCCGCGAAAAGCTCATAATCGAGGCTCTTGAAGAGGAGAACGTGCCTCTTAAGTCCATCACCTGCATCGTCTCGCGCGGAGGGCTTTTGCCCCCCATCGAGGCCGGAGCTTACGAGATAAACGAGGACATGGTTTGGCAGCTTCGCAACAAGCCCCACCATGAACACGCCTCGAACCTCGGCGCTATAATAGCCTATTCTCTGAAACAGAAGCACCCGGTGCCCGCCTATATTTACGACGGCGTGACGGTCGACGAGATGCTGCCCATACTCCGCATAACGGGGCTGCCTTCGATGCCGAGGCGCGCGATAGGCCACAACCTGAACATGCGCGCTGCCGCCATACGCTACGCAAAGGAGCGCGGCAAGAAGCTTGACGACTGCACGCTCATAGTCGTGCACCTCGGCGGCGGAATCTCGGTCTGCGTTATCCACAACGGCAAGATAATCGACATTATCAACGACGGCGAAGGCCCCTTCTCGCCCGAGCGCACCGGCTGGCTGCCCCTCCACGAGGTCATCGAGCTTGCCTTCTCCGGCAAGTACACGAAGCAGAGCATGATGAAGCTCGTCAAGAATCAGGGCGGCCTTTACGCCCATCTCGGCACGGTCGACGTACGCGAGGTCCAAAAGAGGATACAGGAGGGCGACGAGCACGCCAAGCTCATATACGAGGCCATGGCGCTCAACATTGCAAAGAACATAGGCAAGGAAGCCCCGATAGTCTCGGGCAAGGTGGACGCCATAATCCTCACCGGCGGCATTGCTCATTCAAAAACCTTCACCGACCTGATAGAGAAGTACGTTTCATTTATAGCGCCCGTCGTCGTTTATCCGGGTGAAAACGAGATGGAAGCTCTCGCCCTCGGCGGACTGCGCGTTCTCCGCGGCGAGGAGACTGCCAAGACCTTCAAAAGGGTTGAGTAATTACACTTAAGTTAACCGTTAGCTGCTCCTTTCGGGTCCTGTTCCGAATTTTCTGACGGGCTTTGTCCCGAAAGGACCTGCGGCTAATCAGAGAGTTCTTTCTCATAAAGGACAATCTCTGGTTTCCTGGCTTATCCCTGAGGCTGTTCTATCCTGAGAGGCGACTGTCGAGGCCTTCGGCGGCTTCAACATTCGGGTGCCGCCGCAATTCCTTCAATCGGACCGGAGTTCTTCCCGATATGGCCATGCTTTTACCCTCTCAGCTTGCATCCCCGCGCCGGCGGAGCTTATGCTCAGCTTGAACGCTGTGCAGGGCAGATTTTATCAAGGGATATGTGTGAAGGGTATGAAGGATAAAAGCTGCTCTGCAAATGCGCATACTGAGCATTGTCTTTGAAGTTCTGCTACTCGCTCCAGCGCTTTTTGGATTTGGGCGTCATATCAAGGCTGCCGAGCCTTGCTCGGGGCGCGATGTCCGGCTTCTTCCACACGCCCTGTATTTACGGATGCGCTTAAAAAAAGACGCCCAAGATAGGCGCGACGGCGAGCGGTAACGCAGCCCCCGCCCGCGTGTCAATACTCCCGCTTGAGAAAAAACGCCTGCCACGAACACCTGCTTCTATGTTCTTCTCCTACCCATAATTTCGTTGTGCCTCTCTCGATAAACTTTTCACACCTGAACTTTACCAAGGCTCATGGATTTCGCCTCCAGTATAGATATAAGTATAAAGGGTATGAGAACATGCTTGCGGAGTTGAATACTCGGGAAGCAGCGAAGAACCGGGCGGTTTAAAACGACGGCACTCCGGATTGGACAGCTTCAAGAAAGCATTATCCGGAGGGTCCCAAAGACCCTCCGGGTATATGCCATACATATTAATAAATATTATTTCTTTGCTTAATCTGAAGACATAACTGGCAAACTGGCAGCTTCGCAACAAGCCACACATCATGAACATGCCTCGAAACACAGTGCATAAATAGCCCATTCTCTAAAACAGAAGCACACAGTGCCCGTTTATTTTACTCTGGCGTGACGACGTACGAGAAGTCGAAAATAAGATACAGAGCGGCGACGAGCATCCCAAAGGCTCGTACAGGAGGCCGTGGCGCTCAGCATTGCAAAGGACAGGCTAGGAAGCCCCTATAGTCTCGGGCAAGGCGGACGCCATAATCCTCACCGGCGAATCAAAACGCTTCACCGGCTTTATAAAAAGTACGTTCCACGCACCCCGTTGTTGTATGTTATATGAAAACGGCGCCTACCCCGCGCCTTAGTCTGCTAAGACCTTCAATAGGTTATTTCTCTACCCCGCTGATTATGTTTTAGAGAGGAAGTTTAAGAATGGCTAAGTACTTGTTTCTCGCGGCATATGTAATCTTTGTGCTTGTAATCGGCATAAAGTCAAAGAAAGAAAGCTCGGGAGGGGGAGAGGCCTATCTGCTCGGAGGCAGAAGCCTCGGACCCGTTATCACCTCCTTTTCTTTCGCCGCAACCTACATATCCGGCGTCTGCCTTGTAAATGCGGGCATGATAGGCTGGAAATGGGGAATTGGAGCTATTTATAACGCACTGGGCAATGTTTTGCTAAGCATACTGTTCATGTGGCTTATCCTTGGCCGCAGGAGCCGTATTATGAGCGAGAAGCTGGGGGTACAGACACTTCCCGATTTCCTGAGAGTCAGGTATAACTCAGAGTTCTTCAAGATTGCGGGAAGCGTAATCATTTTCATCTTTATGGTACCTTACACCGCGACGGTTTTCTCAAGCCTCAGCTATCAGTTTGAGAGCGTGTTCGGCCTTCCGTACAGGCTTTCGCTGCTCGCGATGGCGGCTCTAGGAGCCTTTTACCTCGCCATAGGCGGCTATAAGGCGGCGGCAAAAATTGACGTCGTACAGGGTGCGATAATGCTGGTTGGCGGCATCGTTATAGTCTTCTTCACGCTGAAGTCGGATGTCGTCGGCGGTCTTTCCGAAGGCGTTGCGAAACTCAGGAGCATCGTCACGCCCGAGGAAGGAGCCATCGGCGAAAAGCTGGTATCCTGGAACCTTGATGGAAGCTGGGCGCTCCTTTCGGGACTCATTCCCTTTATAATGATGACGAGCTTTGCACCGAACGGGCTTCCGCAGCTCGTAAGCAAGTTCTTTGCCATCAAGGACCCCAAACAGGTCAAAATCGGCGGAATAGTCTGCACGATACTCGGCCTGCTGATAATTACCTCCGTCCATGTTCCGGGCTACTTTGTAAGGCTGTTCTATCCCGACCAGGCGGCTGTCAATGCTGCGGGCGGTTTTAACGTTCTGGTACCGCAGATATTGGCGAAAATCATGCCGGACTTCTTCCTGTCGATAGTCATGCTTCTGGTGCTCTCCGCCTCCATGTCCACGCTTGCGGGTCTTGTGCTTACCTCTAGCGCCGCTCTGGGAATGGACTTTGTCAAGGGATATGTAAAGAAGGACATGAAGGAAGAAAAGGTCACCCTGCTCATGCGCATACTGAGCATCGTCTTTGTAGTTCTGGCCGTCGCTCTTGCGCTTTTAAACCTGGGTGCCGTTTCAAAGCTGCAGAGCCTTGCCTGGGGCGCTATGTCCGGCTTCTTCCTCACACCGTATATGTACGGAGTTCTCTGGAAGGGCACCACCAAGGCAGGCGCGATGGCGGGCGGTATCGTAGGCGTCGCCTGCGCGGTTATTCTCCCGCTTGCCTTTAAGATGACGACCATAAACGCCTGCTTCTTTGCACTTCTCGTACCCATTGTTGTTGTGCCCCTTGTCAGCCTTGTCACGCCAAAACTCGATAAGAGGCTGACTGATTTTGCCTACAGCACCGATATGAGCGTAACCGGCTATGAGAACATGCTTGCCCAGTTGGAAACCGTGGAGGCAGCGAAGGATTAAGGGCCAACGGTGACACTCCGGTTAAGTACCGCGTTTAAGAAAGCGCTGCCCGGAGGACCAGCAGGCCCTCCGGGTATGCGTCGACTTTTTCGGTTTATGCTTTGCTTAGTCTACGGAGACAACGGGAACACTGGCGGTTTCGCTCTCTCTTGAATAGACAAGCCCCGCGACGACGGCGGCGAGGATTGACAGCGGCAGGGCGACGACTATGGCGTCGACCATAGAGAGCGTGTGGAGCGGCGTGTCCTTCACAATGGATGTCGTGTTAAACAGAAGCTTGCATATCTGCAGGCTGCCCGCGGTTTTCTCCTGCACGAACATCAGCCAGAAAAGGCTGCTCACGGAACCGGTTATCATGCTGGTGAGCGCGGCTTTTTTCGGGAAGCGCTTGATATAGAGCGCGGCGAAGTAGGTCGGCAGGAAGGTGGCCGCGCAAAGGCCGTAGAACAGCGAGGTGCCGATGGCGATTATGGCCATGCTGACATCCAGCTTGCTTGAAAGCCATGCGAGCAGCACGCTTAAAAGAAGCCCTATGAGCATGGAAATGCGCGTGAGCGTGATGGTTTCGGCCTTGAGTTTAAGAGACTGCTTGAGAAAATCCCTGCCGAGAGCCGTGCCCATCGTATGAACGAGCGCGTTCATCGTAGAGACTGCGGCGGCTATAAGTATAATAAGGAATACGCCTCCGAACCAGTCGGGCAGGAACTCTTTAATGAATACCGGTATTATGCCGTCATTTGAGCCGGCGGCAAGTATGGCAATCTTCCCCGTTTTGTTGTAGAAGGCCACGTTCGAAAGTGCGCCGACAGTAAAGGCCACTCCGGTCATGAACAGTATGAATACGCCGCCTGAGAGCACGGCGCGGCTTATGTCCTTGTTGCTTTTCACGGTCAGGAATTTTACCGCCAGCTGCGGCTGGGCGAGCGCGCCTATGCCCACTCCGGCTATCAGCGTTGTGACAATGTTCCACCAGACCGGGGAACCGGTAGCCGGCATCGAGGTCCAGCCCTCAAAGCCGCCCTTTGCGAGGTTTGCGGTCTGCTCCGCGACCCCGGGCATGGAGGGCAGGGCAGTGAGCGCCTCGTTTGCGCGCGTTACGCCGCCGAGCATCGAATATGTGTAGATAATCAGGAAGGCCATGCCGGCAAACATCAGGCTGCCCTGGAAAGCGTCGGCGTACATAATCCCCTTAAGTCCGCCCGTGACTACAAAAATAGCTGTCAGAACCGAGACGACAATAAGTACAAGGCCGAAATCAAGGCCCAGGTACTTTGACACATAATCCACGATGCCCTTGAGCACGGCGGAAGCGTATATGGGCATAAACACAAAGATAAGGAGGCCCGAGTAGCCCTGCATAAAGCCGCTGTTAAAGCGCTTGGCGAAGAGTTCCGGCAAGGTGCTCGTACCGAGCCTGTGGCCAAGTTCTCTGGTCTTTTTTCCGAAAATCACAAAGGCGACGAATACTCCGACTAAAATATTGAGCGCCGTTAGCCAGATGAGCCCGAGGCCGTACTGGCCCGCAGCTCCGCCGAAGCCGACAATAGCAGAGGTGCTTATGAAGGTGGCTCCGTAGGACAGGGCCATGACGACGGGGTGCATCTCCTTTCCGGCGACGAGATAATCGCTTGAATCCTTGGTTTTCTTGTAACCCATATAGCCGAACAGGGCCATTATCAGCACATAGGCGGCAAGACTTATGAAAATATAGGTCATTGTTTTCAATCCTCCTTATCCTCACTGTCATCTTTGTTCCAATTGATAACTCCGTAGACGATACATAGAATCGTCGAACCGATACAGAGCAAATAAGCAAGCCAAATAGAAGGGTCAGGTAATCCAAACATAATCTCTCTCCTTTTCAAATTTTTCAGCTTTTCATCTTCCATTGCGGAGCTTCATTTGCTATAGTAATAGTTAGCATAATAAAAAAGCCTTTCGCCCCTCTGCAAGGGACGAAAGGCCGAAGCTTCCGCGTTACCACCCTAATTCGCATAACGGTAAAGTTATGCGCGCTCTTTTCGGATACGTGTTCATATCCTATCCGTATAACGGCGGAATACCCGCGCTCCTCTACATGGGCCCTCAGGCTGTTCAAAGAGCGAGCTCGGAAGGGAACTTCAGCGGAATTCTCTTCAGGCCTGCTTCCAGTCTGCGACAGGCCCTCCCTGGCAAGATAGCGCCGCCTACTTTCCTTCTTCATCGCTTTACCATAGTTGAATTTTGGGAAATTATACTAAAGTCTCGACTCTATTGTCAATAGGAAAGTAGAATAATCTTCCAGTAAATCTCCGACAGCCTCTTGGCAAAACTGCTCAAAGTTTTGATGTTCTCCTGTTTCTCGTCGAAGGTAGATTTATTAAGTTATTCGATTTATCCTATGCGGGAAAGAGCGAGACGGTACTTTTCCTCAGTCAGAATCGTTGACACAGAGATACTCAAAAGAGAACCCTTCACCCAAAAAAACTGAGGGTTTAATATAACAAAAAACAGAAGGAGGAAAACAAATGAGTAAGTTCTACAAAGAGCCTGCGCAAGACATCCCCGTATACGATGAGTGTGACATACTCGTGGTCGGCGGAGGTGCTGCCGGACACAGTGCGGCCATAGCGGCGGCACGTGCTGGAGCAAAGGATATTATCCTTATGGAGCGTTACGGCTACATGGGCGGCGACGCGACCGGCGGTTATGTTATAATGGTGCCGGACCTCAGCTGGTACAACATGTCTTTCGTTCGCGGCCTGCAGGAGGAGTGGTTCACCCGCCTTTCCAAGATTCCGGGCGCGGTTAATGCTCCTGGACTTGACAAGATAGGCAGCGAGGACCCCGTTCTGATTGACGCCTGGAAGGCTATTCATGACTGCGTAAGCCGCAGCGCACCTCACCGTCTTGTCCGTTCGGTCTATTTTGAGCCGAACCAGCTGAAGATTGAAATGGACAAGATGCTGCTCGAGCACAGGGATGCCATCAAGGTCCTCTGCCACTCCTGGGGTACAAAGCCGATTATGGAAGGCAACGTTATCAAGGGCGTTATCTTCGAGAGCAAGGAAGGCCGTAAAGCCATCCTCGCCAAGATCGTTATCGACGCCACCGGCGACGGCGACATCTTCAGCCAGACCGGAGCACCGTTCGCCAGCCTCGCAGACGCCGGCACAAGGTCGAGCACCACGGCTCTTGTATGGCGCATTGGCGGCGTGAACTGGGATCTCTTCGAGGAGTGGAAGCGCACCCGTCCGCAGGCTGCCGCCGAGCTGAGAAATCAGCTGACGAAGCTTGCCGGCTTCCGCTGCATGCCGCTGCCCTCTAACCAGAACGATGTCTGCTGGGTCAACAACTGGCATCCGAACAGGGACTGCACCTCGATAAAGGACCTGACGGAGACCGAGATGAACACCCGCGACACGCTGCGCGATGTTCTTGCATATCTTAAGGAAGCCATTCCGATGGCATTCCGCAACGCCTATCTGTACGACATAGCTCCGCAGCTCGGCGCACGCTGCAGCCGCAGGCTCAAGGGCGAGTATATCATGACCGCCAACGACTGGGCCTTTGCCAGCAAGTTCGACGACGTCATAGCATGGCATTCGACGATTTGCCAGATAAACGACTGCGGCCCCGTAGAGATACCCTACAGGGCAATCCTGCCGCAGAAGGTCGAGAACCTGCTCTGCCCGGGCCGCCATCTGTCCGCGGACGATGTGGCCATCGACTGGCTCAACCTCATCCCGCAGTGCGTCGGAACCGGTCAGGCAGCCGGCGTAGCCGCTGCAGTTGCGGTCCTCGACGGCACAACCGCGCACGATGTCGACATTAAGAAGGTACAGAACATCCTCATCGACCAGGATGTCCCGCTGCCGAGAAACGAGCGCGTCGACCCGGCCTACATGCAGTGCGTTGAAGAGCACGAGTACGGCCTCTACACTGAGCTTGCGAAGAAGGCTCGCGCCGAGGGCCTGAAGGAATATCGTCAGTGGTAAGCAAAGATAACAACATCGAGAAACCACTTGAAGATAAGGCCGGAGAAGCTAAAGCTCAGGAGGAGAGCTCGGCTCCACATCTGCCGACGGAGTTCTACCAGAAGCTCTTAAGGCTGCCTCCCTGCAAGACAGGCGGGGAGTGCAACAACTGTGGACGCTGCGAGCGCTGATTCTGAAATGTAAGGGGAGCAGGATTTGCTGATTAATTTCAGTCATATCCTGCTCCCTTCAGGCACGCTTATTTTAAAGTTCGTCAAAAGTTAATACCGGCGGCGTCCTGCAAGCCGATAGGCTCTTTGGACGCGGCCGTTTTGCCGAGCCGTAGGGGGGTGTGAGAAGGCTTCCTACGGCTCGCTTTGCTTTATTCTAAAGGTATGCCGGAGGTTTTATTAGTCTTGCCTTAAGCGCATGGCTTCCTGACAATTGGAGATATAGGAATTATAGGATGTAATTCAACATATTGTATCCATACATTAATACATATGGGGTTTTATCTAGCGAATGTATAAATTTTTTTTGTAAAGGTAGTTGACAAGGTGGGGATAAGGTGGTATATTAACTGAGCGCCCTGCGGAAGGGGGCGCGTGAGAGAGAAGGGCTTGGCTGGAAGTCAAGGTTTAAGGGAAGAAA
>Ga0134091_1002341_pt1 | contig 13079 bp, 15 predicted proteins | sample 2_5taG_FD_94451 | JGI IMG/M metagenome (GOLD analysis project Ga0134091, IMG submission 94451) | Switchgrass degrading microbial communities from high solid loading bioreactors in New Hampshire, USA - 2_5_20_6_A2 metaG | ecosystem: Engineered > Bioreactor > Semi-continuous > Anaerobic >...
ACCGAATGCAATTCCTGCAACCCTGTTGCCTATCATATCAACATTCACCAGCTGCCCCTTAACAGTAACTGCATTGGTTCCTGTCAAAAACATATCACTGGATAATGCTTTCTTGCGATTATATATCTGTTCTCTCCAAGTCAAATCCTTGCCAAAGGTTTCAATCAGCTCAACATCCTCCATCTCTTTGATTCTGGGTATAATTTTCAATAAATGGAGCGTGAGGGAATCTCCCCAGGCGACTACCTTTGGATTTGCCACATAGAATATTTCTTCCCAGAAGATTCTCTCTGCTTCCGCTTTATCATTGGCAAACCAGACATGAAATCTATTGGATTTTAGTGCTCCTATAACCTTATTTATATTATCCATTCAATATCCCTGCCTAATTTTATGCTAGTTATCAAACTCTGCTTAGTTTTTCTATGGCCTCTTTTTCATTTCGCTGCTGTTTACATCAGCAATCTTTATATCATTTCCTTTTATAACATTAATATCTTCTCATTCCTTATATATTAATAAATTTATTTATATGCAAAATAATACATAACCAAATCATAATTATCTGATATAATATCAGTAAAGATTTATTGAAAAATATGGGGGTAAATATTATGCCTAGTATCCCAGCTTTTATATCCTATGTAATCGTTACCACATTCACACCTGGTCCTAATAATATAATGGCTATGTCAAATGCCAGCCGATATGGATTTAAAAAAAGCATACCATTTAATGCAGGTGTGTTTACAGGCTTTTTTATTATATTTACTCTATGCGGCCTTTTTAGCATCACACTTTTCAATCTTATCCCATCTATTCAGTCAATTATGACTTATGTTGGTGCCGCTTATATACTGTGGCTTGCCTGGAAAACATATACCAGCAAACCCAATAGCGAGGAAGATAATACAAAAAACACAAATAAGTATATATGGGGATTGCTTCTCCAGTTTGTAAATCCAAAGGGTATCATTTATGCTATTACAACTGTTTCTGCTTTCATAGTACCTTATTATAAGTCTGCCCCAGTAATTGCAGGCTTTGCTGTGCTGCTAGCCTTTACTGCATTTGTATCAAATTGCTGCTGGGGATTGTTCGGCTCTGTGTTCCAAAGATTCCTTGTGAAAAATATGAGGGTTGTCAATACTATTATGGCATTGCTCCTTGTATATTCTGCCGTTTCCTTGTTCCTATAAAAGCCGGGTACTTGCACATTCCTCCAGAAAAGGTTGATACATCATTAGAGCATGATTTTCTGTTATAAACTCATCATTCAACAACTGTCCATCCATATCATAGCATCTCCTGCATATTACATTGTGCCTTATGTAACCTCCCCAGTATTCGTGGCTAATTGAGTGTTCCTTTTCATATACTTCATATTTAAAACAAGGTTCTTTCTCTGTTCTCCATTCTCCTGCCAGTTCTTCCTGGCTTAAGGTCAAGTGAAGCTGATAGATGTCATCAGTTCCATTATATATCTGCAAATCTCTATAGTTGTATACGCATGTTGCACCGCTTCCAAAGGGTTGAGTCCTGTTGGAATCAGGAACAACATCATAGCTGTGCCTATATCTCTCTGTCACTGTTAAAGGAGTATGCAAGGTCATCCAATATATAAGATTGGATAATTGACATAGACCTCCTCCTACTTCAGCTTTGTATCCTCCATAAAAAAGAGCCATGCCTTCTACATAGCCTTTCCTTTTGGTGGGCTTACCTATCATCCGCCAGTAAGAAAATGTTTCACCTGGCTTTATAATTATATTATTAAGCCTCTTTAAGGCTATATTAAGATTGATAATCTTATTATACTGATACCACATATCTACATCTTTAAGCTTTCTCAGAGTAGGAGTCTTGTGGCTGAAATATACATAGGGCAATAGATTATCATCCTTTGTTGATGCATACTTTTTCCGTCCAAAGTACCAATCCAAATACCTTCTATATGTATAATATTTTTTGCCAAGAAAGATTCTTAGCCTTGATCGGACTTTAGGCCTCATTGCTAGTTTGTCATGGCTATATTTTATCAATATACCTCTACCTCCAAATGTGCAAGACATAATATAGTACTTTACCATCTTCCAATACAAATCATCCGCTCACAAACAGCCACCAATAAGGTGGTTATGATGTTAGACAAAATAATTGCTGCAATTAATTTCTTTTTATTTGACGTTTCTTTGCTTAGAAAATAATATACTACTGGTAATTCTACAAGAATAGTTAGGAATAGATAGCCGCTTAGTATCATATAATATGGCCCTTTATTAAAGGCAGCAGATAAAGAAAATCCTCCCGCTACGGGTCTGAATCTATATGCCCGTTCCAAGTATGGTGCAAGAAAAGACATTAAATTTGCTAGACCTACAACCTTCAGTACTTTTCTAGTGTCTGCCATACTTCCAACCTTAACCACAGAAGTTGTTTCAATAATAAGTGTAAATATAATGGCGAAGGGCAAAACCGTCATAGGACTTGTAGTCACCCAGTGCCATGATGAGTTTGCATAAGCAGTCGATGTTAGAATCAGCATTATCACAGAAGTAAGTAACACAGCATTATAAAATCTATTCTTCATAACCCCAATCCCCCACATTCTATAAATATATCAATCTCCTTCCGTCCACCTAGTATATTGCAGCTATCATTAAAATAATTCCAATTATAGGAAAAACAACATAGGATATTTTCTGCATAGTCAGGTAAAACTCCGATGGCTTTGGGTCTTCCACGTGCAGCCAGAAATTAAGCTTAAAGAAGAACAAAGGATACTTATAATCAATCCAAGTCACCAAAAACAGAATCAATGCATATATCAAATAGTGGATTTCCCCCCTGAAAGTATCCGTTTCAGAGAATGCAAATTCTGCGATATTCTTCAGGGGTACTTTATAGCTTTCATCATAAGCTATATCTACATTTCTCAATGCTGTAATATCAAAACTAAATAAAGGCTTACCGTTTTTATCCACCATGTATTGTTGCCCTTTTTTATACTCACCTTCGAAGATAATATTGCCGTCTTTGTCTATAATATTTTCAATGCTGGGATACCACTTATTTTCATGGTTTAGCATCACAGTATATTGCCTGTTTACATTGCCAGGAAGTCTATAAACAACTTCGATACTGTCGTGTGTATCCTCCAGTCCTTTTACAGTTATATGTATGCCACCATGCTTACTTTTTCCCATATAGTGTCTTTCGGCTCCTACAACGCTTTTTACTAGAAACGTATTATTAAAGTAAACACCTTTGGTGAAAAAAGCTCTGAAATAAAAAATCAATATTATTACCAGAATTGCAGGTAATACAATTTTTAAAAAGATATTCTTCCGATTCATCTCCCTGATTCTTTCAATTATCATTGTACTCTCCTTTCATATTGTACTACCATCAAAAACACTCGATAGCATTTTTACTTTCTTATTGGTGGCATCCAATTCAACTTCAACTCCTATTGGCAATGTCAGCATTGGATGGGTATGGCAACAGTCAAAGTCTGCCATGAAAGGAAGCTGCCTTTCACCTAAAACCTCCAATAGTATTTCATAAGGCTTCCTGCCTGTTCTCATATCATCAAAAAGTTCATGCTTTCCTAATATTATTCCGGATACTTTATCAAACACCCCATTGAGCTTTAATAGAGAAAAGCTCCTCTCCACTGTAGCTGCGTCCTCCAGGGAATCTTCAATGAAAAGTATATCTCCTTCTTTTATTTCAGGCATATATTGGCTGCCCCATATGCCCGTCATAGTATTGAGATTACCTCCAATCAACCTTCCTCTTGCAATGCCTTCATAAACAGTTATCCATTGATTTTTTCTCTTCTCCTTTTCTCTGTCCTGTTGTGACCAATCTATGTATTCATCTGTCCAGTATTCTGGCATTGGGAATTCATAAGGCAATGTTACATCTTCAATTAACATATTTCTAAAATATTCATAAGTATAATCTACAAAGGATGGAAATTCTCCGAAAGAAGCTACCAAAGCAGGCCCATAAAAGGTGGATACTCCGGTTTTCGCATATATTGCCAGGAGTATGGCGGTAACATCCGAATAGCCTATAATTATCTTTGGGTTTTTTCTAAAAGCTTCGTAATCTATATATGGTAGTATGGAATTGGAATTCATCCCTCCTATAGTAGACATAATGCACTTTACCTCAGGATTTCTGATTAGCTGATTCAGCTCATCTGCTCTTTCTTTTATAGTGCCGGATCTGTAGTAATCCTGTTTTCCTGTCAAGGCTCCTTCAATTATATTAAAACCTTTAGCTTCCAAATAGGCTTTTGCTCTATGGAACCTTTCTGGTACAGTATATGTTATAGGCGATGATGGCGAAAATATTCCAATGGTATCTCCCATCTCCAATTTTCTCATATTTGACTCCCCTTTATTTCAGCAATAAATATAGTGTTCTATGTGTATATATCTAAACTGTATCACACCCATTTGGTTTTTTCTACCTTTCATCAACATAGCATATTCAGTGTGAAATAGTGTTATCATGTATTTAGACGAATTTTATTTTAAAATGTTTAAGGAGATTGATATGCATTATATAGTATTTGATATGGAATTTAATCAGGATTTCTCTTCTTTGCAAGATACCGTAAAGAAATGGTCCAAATATCCCTTTGAAATAATTCAGATTGGTGCTGTGAAACTGGATTCTGATTTCATTAGAGTTGCTTCCTTTAACAGATTTGTGAAACCAACTATCTACGGAAAAGTAAGCTCATTTATCACTGAGTTGACAGGCATTACTACAGAACAACTTGTAAAAGAACAAGCATTTCCTGAGGTTTATAAACATTTTGTGGAGTTTATAAGGGATCCAGATTCTGTGTTTTGCATCTGGGGAATGTCTGATATAAAAGAGTTATTTAAAAATGTGGAGTACCATAATCTAGATTCTAAATGTCTACCTAAAAAGTACATTAATATTCAGCCCTATGTATCTAAATATTTTGGTCTCCCAACAAAAAACTTGCTCCGACTGCAAAATGCTGTCGAAGCTCTTCATATTCCTGTTATATATAGTTTTCATAATGCATTTTTTGATGCTTGTTATACTGCTGAGATATTAAAGAAGATAAACAGTCCATCTATTGAGCCTTGTTTCTATGATCCATCCTATGTGCCAGTCAAGCCAAGGCAACACAAAAGAGAAATTGATTATGACAAGCTCATACAGCAGTTTGAAAAAATGTATGCTCGTAAAATATCCAAAGTAGAACAGGAAATGATCAAGCTTGCCTATCACATGGGAAAAACTCGCCAGTTTTTGAAATAATAAAGAGTTATAGCTCCGGAAACCAGATTTTTATCTCTCTTTCGGCACTTTCAACTGAATCAGATGCATGAACTGCATTTTCTGATTTGGATAATGCATACCTGCCCCTAATTGTACCCGGTTCTGCATTTAATGGATCTGTGGCTCCGTTTAATTTTCTTACAGCATCAATAATGTTCTCACCTTCCATTACTACAGCGCAGACCTCTCCTTTTGTAATAAAATTCACTAGGGGCTCGTAGAAGGGTTTACCCTTATGTTCTGCATAATGTTCTTCAGCCATTTCCTTTGTTGGCTTTACAATCTTCAGTGCTGATATACTAAATCCCTTTTTCTCATAGATAGATATTATCTCCCCCATCAGTTTTCTTTCCATGGCGTCAGGTTTTATAAGTACCAGTGTTCTTTCCATAGTATCATCCTTTCTGCAAAATTCACGTCCTATGTATAGGATTATTACCAGACATTATGCTATAATATACCAATTATTTTGCTGCTCACATTCAAATTCAATAGTAGATGCTAATTATAATCTTTATATCCGGAATAATGTAATATTAGCAGGCTTCTGAATGTTAAATCGCATATACGCCTTTTTTCTGTCCTCCAATCCTTTTCCAATGCCAATCCTGAATATGGACTCCACTTTGTAAAGTAATAATGATTCATTCTCTTGTTGAATATGCCGTTGTTTTCTCTTAAAAGCTTAGCTAAAAAGTCAATCTGTTGCTCTAGTTCTTTAATATGACTGGTTACTCCAAGTCTGGCCAATATCTCCATCCTATGAAACCACATCATCCACTCCGAATCTTTGAGCACATTGACATCAGGGTTAAAATCCTGCATGCAAAATGCTGCTGGTGCTATTAGTTGATTTCTTTTTAAAACATGTATGTATGGTATAGGTGACAACTCTACCATTCTCTTAATAGAATCAACAACTATTTCTTTATTTTCCTCACTTCTCCAAGCTTTTGTATATGCAAGAAGCCTCAGGTCATATATACAAGGCCATTTGGTTCCATCCATAAAGACCAGTTTATCCTTATAATGTATTGCAATATCATCTATAGCAGAAACTGAACATACAAACTTAAGCTTATCCAAAGCCCATTCTATCTGCTCTTTAACAAAATGTCTATCTTCTATTCCTGCGTGAGCAAAGGTAGCAGCTCTTATAACCTTTGAACCTCCAAATGATTTATGATCCAGTATTTTACCAATATTAAATAAGCATCCTTTGTCGAAGGTGTCCTCTCTTCTCTCCAACTCTCCAAGCATTCCTTTAAGAGAAGGTTGATTTGGCAAGACACCCTTTTCCGATAATAATCTGATAGCAGTTTCTACTCCTTTTTCGCTATGAAAGTCCTCCTCTATCCAACCATCTGGACTCTGCCTTTCTATAAACTCCTGGACAAGCTTGTCCTCTAAAATCTGGCTTTGTAATAGCTCCTCTTCATCAGAACTCATTTCATTTAGAATTTCTTTTTTTACTCTATACTTTATTGAAGGGCAAGCACTATCTAACAAATATCTTATTGTTTCATTCATATAGGTTTCCTTTCTCCATAAACCTTTTTGCATTTTTCTTTTAACTTCAAACTATCATTTGTCTTACTTCCTACTGCTATTGGATAATTTTGTAATTCCTGAATTCTGTTCTAATTTATCTATAAAATCCTTTGCCTTTGCTAATATGACTTTTCCACTATCGTAAGTGAGTAAATCATATATCTCCTGAAATGGCGCCCATCTATATTCTTCAACCTCATCCTGGTCTATCACTACCTCTTGAGTTGTTGCATCAGCTATGAAGAAAATTACTTCTTTATATGTATTTTCAGCTACTTTATACTTATCATATTCCCTGAATCCTTCATGGGGTTTTATAACCAACCCTGTTTCCTCATATACCTCCCTTATGCAAGTCTCCTCTTCAGTTTCTTTACCTTCAACATGTCCCTTGGGAAACCCCCAGTGTCTGTCCGGTGAATTGCTTCTAATAGCTAAAAATTCTATATCATTATTTATTTTTCTATAAACAATAGCTCCACACGATTTCTCTAATTTCATAATAACTCCCCTCATCGCCATGATGTATATATCATTCTTCCCATTCGGAAGCTAACATTCCATAAACGATATGATTAACATAATGACTATATAGCCATTCAGCTTCTCTTATAATGCCTTCTTTTGTAAAGCCCAGTCTTTCAGCAATAGCTCTGCTTTTATAATTCTTTTCAGCACACCTGATTTCTACCCTGTTTAAGTTGTATACATTAAAAGCATGATCAATAAATGCTCTGCATGCTTTTGTCATTATGCCTCTACCCACATATCTTTTGTCAAGCCAATATCCTATGTTTACCGATCTATTAAACCAGTTGATTCCATAATAGCCTATTACTCCTGCAAACTCCCCTTTGTACCATATTCCTGCCTGAAATCCTTCGTTTGATGCAAACTGTTTCTTTGTCATTTCGATAAACCCTATAGCATCCTCTATTGTTTGGGTACCATCTACCCAGGGTAACCATTCTCTCAAATAATACCTACAAGAATTAATTGACTCAAACATTGCTATTGCATGATTATTATCAAGCAGTCTTAATTCTACATCCTCATCAACGACATGCCTGAACATATAGTTAACCCCCTCCCGTAAATATATCTACTTGATTTATATTGCATATAGTGCAAGAACTATGAAATGATTTTTACCTCAGTATTTTCTCAAATTCCGTTATATAAATCCCATCTTTCACCTCAATATCTTTTTTCTTTTTATAACCGTTTTTTAAATATAAATTTACAGCGGGAAGATTATCCTTGCCAGTACATACAACAATTTTATTGATATTGCTATTTATTTCTTCTACAAAGTTAATAAGTTTATTTGCTATACCCATTCTAAAAAAGTCCGGATATATCGCAACTCTGTGTATATCTAATACATCGTCAATAACTTTAAATGAAATTATACCTGCTAGAACATCATTTATATGGTATCCATAAAAAATTTCATCACATTGTTGCAAACTATCTATGGTCTCCTTCAAGGCTGGTATCTCATAAAAGCCTATAAGCTGGGCTTCTATTTTATATGAGGCTCTTTGCAAATCCATTACACGATTTGCTGTTTTCATATCCTTTAGGTTAAGTCTCTTAATCATTTCTTTCTCCTTTTATTTCATATAATTCTATGATTATTCCATATTCTCCAGTATTGCTTTATCAATATATGCCTAAATTTTACCATAATATTTTAATACTTGCTATGTCAATTTACATACTCTTCTAATTACGACAGATCAAACCTCATTTATCATGCATTTATGCCACTTGTCCCAATTTTGTAATTTTATTGTCATATTTAAAGGAGTTTACTAATATATGTAGAATAAGTAAATAAATATACACAATCGTTAATTGTATATAGACTCCGATTCCAAGAGCCCGATGAAGGACTTGGAACGATAGGGCATGGGGAGAAATGCCCATACCTGCCATTGTGCAAAGGAGTCCATCTGTGGGTGCAGTATTGCCAAAACAGATGGACTTTTATATTGAGAAAAAGGAGGTGAAGCTGGCATCGATATGATGTCAGCAAAGGATGAGCAAGGTATTGATGATCTCTCCAGAGAAGTGCATCGGCTGCAGAACCTGTGAGCTGATTTGCTCCTTCAACAGGATGGAAGAATTCAATCCGAAACAAGCTGCCGTGTCTGTATTTGCCTATGATGAGGCTGCAATAGCAGTTCCTATCATGTGCATGCAGTGTGAAGATCCTTCCTGCATGAAGGTTTGTCCTGTGGGAGCAATCGTGAGAGATGAAAAGGATGCAGTCATAATCGACATCCAAAAGTGCATCGGCTGCAAAATGTGCATAAGCGCATGTCCTCTTGGCAACATCACCTTTAGTCCTACTCAGAAAAAGCTAATCAAATGTGATCTGTGTGGAGGAAATCCACAATGTGCAGAATTCTGTCCTTCAGGAGCAATACAGTATAAAGAAGCTACACCTGCAAATCTGAACAAAAAGAAAAAAATGGGTGAAAAGTTCAAGGATTTGTTTGGGGAGGTGTATGAGCAATGTTAGGTTTTACAGGAAAACTTCTCAGAGTAAACTTGACTGACAAGACCATAAAAAAGGAAAATCTAAACCTGGAAGATGCCAAGAAATATATAGGTGCAAGAGGCTTAGGCACCAAATACTTCATGAATGAAGTGGATCCCAAAGTGGAACCCTTCAGCCCCGACAATAAACTTATATTCATGACAGGTCCACTTACTGGTACTCTGGCCACATCCAGCGGAAGATATGAAGTAGTTGCTAAAGCACCCCTCACAGGAACCATAGGTGCATCCAATTCCGGTGGCCATTTCGGTCCCGAGCTTAAGTATGCCGGATACGATGGAATAATATTTGAAGGAAAATCAGAAAAGCCCGTTTATCTATACATTAATGATGATGAAGTGGAAATAAGAGATGCAGAACACCTGTGGGGCAAAAATGTATTTGAGACCACGGATATGCTCCTGGAAGAAGTAGGTGACGATGCAAGAGTCGCCTGCATAGGACCCGGCGGAGAAAAACTGGTATTATTCGCCACGGTTATGAACGACAAGCATAGAGCTGCAGGAAGGTCTGGTCTTGGTGCTGTTATGGGTTCTAAAAATCTTAAGGCTGTTGCAGTAAAGGGTTCAAAATCAGTTCAGGTAGCAAAACCTAAGGAATTTTTGGAAATATGCAAGAAGAGCAGAAAGATGCTTAAAGACCATCCTGTAACAGGTGGAGGATTGCCAACCTATGGTACAGAAATACTTGTGAATATATTGAACCAGAGCGGCGGTCTCCCAACAAGAAACTGGAAAGACGGTGGCATATTTGAGCATGCAGATGAGACTTCGGGAGAAACTTTAACAGAAAAATATCTGGTTAGAAATAAGGGCTGCTTCGGATGCAATATGGGCTGCGGAAGAGTAACAAGGATTCCTGAAGGTAAGTTCAAGAGCTTCGGTGAAGGTCCTGAATATGAGGCAGGCTGGTCCTATGGTGCAGATTGCGGAGTAAGGAATCTGGAAGCTATCTGCAAAGCCAATTTCATATGCAATGAGCTGGGTATCGACCCAATAACCATGGGTTCCACCATTGCCTGTGCTATGGAAATGTATGAAAAAGGCATATTAACCAGAGAAGAATTAGGAAGAGATCTCCCCTTTGGAGATGATGAAGGTATAGTAGAATTTACAAGAATGACAGGTTTGAGAGAAGGATTTGGAGACAAGTTGGCAATGGGCTCCTACAGAATGGCAGAGTCATATGGCCATCCAGAGCTTTCCATGTCTGTGAAAAAGCAGGAAATGCCAGCTTATGACGGCAGATGCTTACAGGGTATGGGTCTTGAATATGCTACATCAAATCGTGGCGGCTGCCATGTGAGAGGATACCTCACTTCTCCTGAAATACTTGGAATTCCTGCTAAGCTTGATCCATTGGTAACAGATGAAAAAGCTCCCTGGCTCAAAACCTTCCAGGATCTCACCGCGGTAGTGGATTCTGCAGGTATATGCTTATTCACCACCTTCGGAATAGGTCTTCCTGAGATATCTGAAATGTTAAGAACTGCCATGGGCGTTGATTTTACCGATGAAGAGGTGCTGCAGGCAGGAGAAAGAATTTGGAATTTAGAGAAGCTGTTCAATCTTGAAGCAGGCTTCACAAAGGATGATGACAGGCTTCCTGACAGATTGCTCAAGGAGCCCATGCCTGCAGGTCCTGCAAAAGGATTGGTCAATCAGCTAGATGTGATGCTCAAGGAATACTATGAGGTAAGAGGTTGGGATGAAAACGGCATACCAACGGAAGAAAAACTTAAAGAACTGTCAATTAAATAAGCAAGGTCTATGGCTGTCGGTATCACATTACCGACAGCCTAAATTTAAAGAAGCAAGGAGGGGAATTTCATGATAGTAAAATATTTTGCATATATAAGAGATTACACTGGTGCAAAGGAAATTGAAATTGACCATTTCCCCACTTTAAATGATCTTCTCCTTAAACTCTGCGAAAGATATGGTTCAAAATTTAGAAATAAAATATTTTCAAATGGGAATCTCAGCAATGAGATAATTATTCTGGTCAACGGGAGAAATATTGTGCATCTCCAGGGGCTTGACACCTGTCTCAGCTCTGATGATGAGATAAGCATATTCCCGGTGGTAGCAGGAGGCTGATGAATTTTGTTTGAAAAATATCCCAAGGAACATAGGTATACATTGGCAATGCTGCAGGACTTGCAAAAGGAATATGGTTATATACCCAAAGAAAAGCTTCTGGAGCTTTCTCAATACTTGGACATCCCTCTTTCCAAGCTTTACAGCATGGCTACTTTTTACAAGGCACTGAGTTTAAAACCCAAGGGTAGATATATCATAAAGGTTTGTGACGGCACTGCTTGCCATATAAGATCATCAAAAAGCCTGCTGGATGAGATAGAGAATTCTCTTGGAATAAAACCTGGCGAAACCACAAAAGACGGCAAATTTTCCTTAGAAGTCGTCAATTGCCTTGGTTCCTGTGCCATAGCTCCAGTTATGGTTATTAATGACAGATATTATGGCAAGCTGACATCTTCCAAAGTAAGGGAGATACTAAGAGAATACGGGGGTGCTGGGGATGAATAGGACAGTATATGTCTGCTGCGGCACCGGCTGCCTGGCAAACAACAGCTTAGATGTATACAGAGAATTAAAGAGGCTTATTGAAGAGCATGAAGTAGATGCAGATGTTAAAACCATTGTAAAAGCCACGGGTTGCAATGGTTTATGCGAAAAAGGACCCTTAGTAAAAATTGAGCCTGACAATATATGCTACAGCAAAGTAAAGGCCAGTGATGTTAAAGAAATTGTAGAGAAAACCCTTATCAATGGCCAGATAGTAAACAGGTTATTGATATTTGATACTGCTCAGGGAAAAAAAGTTATATCCCACAAAGACACGGATTTTTATAAATCTCAGCAAAAAATAGCCTTAAGGAATATAGGAGAAATAGATCCTGCAAATATTGACGACTATATTGAGCGCGGCGGATATGAAGCTCTTAGTAAGGTTTTATTTCAGATGACTCCCGAGGGTGTAATATCTGAGATAGAAAAATCCGGATTGCGAGGCAGAGGCGGCGGTGGCTTCCCCACAGGGCGGAAGTGGAGGCAGTGTTGCAACGTAAACTACTTCCCCAAATATGTAATATGCAACGGTGATGAAGGAGATCCGGGAGCCTTCATGGATAGAAGCATTTTAGAAGGGGATCCCAATACAGTCATAGAAGGAATGATAATATGCGCCTACTCCATAAAGTCTCATAGAGGATTCATATACATAAGAGACGAGTATTCACTGGCTCTGAAGAATATGGATTGTGCTTTGAGACAGGCAAGAGAGAGGGGCTATCTGGGTAAAAATATAATGAACAGCGGTTTTGATTTTGATATAGAAATCGTAAGAGGTGGCGGAGCCTTTGTCTGCGGTGAATCCACAGCCCTCATGCAATCTATCGAAGGCAATGTGGGAGAACCCAGAGCCAAGTATATACATTCTGTGGAAAAGGGCTTATGGGGGCAACCCACTGTGCTGAACAATGTTGAAACCTGGGCAAATGTACCTGAAATAATAATGAAAGGCTCTGACTGGTTCAGCTCCATAGGTACTGAAAACAGCAAAGGCACAAAGGTGTTTTCACTGGTTGGGAAAGTTAAAAATA
>Ga0134091_1002353_pt1 | contig 13016 bp, 7 predicted proteins | sample 2_5taG_FD_94451 | JGI IMG/M metagenome (GOLD analysis project Ga0134091, IMG submission 94451) | Switchgrass degrading microbial communities from high solid loading bioreactors in New Hampshire, USA - 2_5_20_6_A2 metaG | ecosystem: Engineered > Bioreactor > Semi-continuous > Anaerobic > Digestate...
AAAACCGTACCCATAACCGAAGATTTTCCTTTGTCGGCGACCAATCCATACGGAAGGTCAAAGCTAATGATCGAAGATATATTAAGGGATCTTTATGCTTCCGATAAGGAATGGAACATAGCCATATTAAGATATTTTAATCCTATAGGAGCCCATGAAAGTGGAGAGATCGGTGAAGATCCAAACGGTATTCCAAATAATCTGGTTCCTTATATAGCTAAAGTGGCTTTGGGGGCCCTTGATAAAATTTATGTATTCGGAAACGATTACGATACTCCCGACGGAACCGGTGTAAGGGATTATATCCATGTGGTAGATCTGGCCATCGGACATATAAAGGCTATTGAAAAACTTAAAGAAAACCCGGGCCTGGTTACATATAATCTTGGAACCGGGCGGGGATACAGTGTTTTAGAAGTAATTCACAATTATGAAAAGGCTTGTAACAAAAAGCTTCCGTATGTTATTACAGACAGACGGCCCGGAGATATAGCCGTTTCCTATGCAGATCCTTCAAAAGCAAATAAAGAACTGGGCTGGAAGGCTGTAAGAGATATTGAACAGATGTGCAGGGATTCTTATAACTGGCAAATAAAAAATCCTAACGGATACGGCAGATAATTTATGCAATTTGATAGTACAATATCCAAAATTTGAAATTACTATTGACATTTTGGCTAAATTTTGATATTCTAAAGGAGGTCATACTGGAGGAGGTATTACCGGTAAACTTAGCGGGGGAGAAGAGAGGGTAGATAAATATAAAATAAGATTAGCTGAAACGTATGTCCATATATGGATGTACCTTTTCGGTTAATCTTATTTTTATTGGTCATTGCTGCTGTTATTGATATTACCTGAATTAACGGCAAGTATGTTTTTGAAGTTTCGGCATGCGGCAATAATTGTGATCTTTTTTGCACATCCTGCCTTCAAGATGAATATAAGATACATAATAAGGAAAAACTTAATACCGTAAAAGACAGTTGAATTTGCATTTTTATCTTTGTTTATTTTGGTTATTCATATATATATAATTGCTTTAAATCATAACTCTATTCTTACCTATTATAACAAATGTATAACGGTTGTCCGAAACCGATTATTAAGCAAGATTTATTGTATACTATCGTATAAATTAAATGAAATGATATATAAGAATTATCTATTACCGGTTATAAACAGAACATTTGACAAAGCAAAAAAGGCATGGTATACTTTGTCATAAATATCGGGAAAACGCTGTGAAGAGAAGAGTAATCGGTGAATGTGGTCGACAGAGAACCCCGGCAGCTGAGAAGGGGGGACTTACGGAAACCGACGAAGATGGCCTCGGAGCGGCACACCGAGGAAGTAATTCTTAGGCTGTGACGGCGGCATCCGTTATCATGCTAGGCTGTATTATTTTGCAGCGACTGAGGCCTGTATCGCGAGATATAGGCGAATTAAAGTGGTACCACGGGAAGTCCTCTCGTCTTTAAGTTTAAAGACGGGAGTTTTTTATTGGTTAGAAAATTCTTCCAGGTAACTGCGTTTAAAATCAAGTTTAATAGCCGAATACTCCTAATCGTTATAAATAGATTAAAGAGAAAGGAAGGAAACCATGAGCAAAAAACCGTATTATATTACAACTGCCATTGCCTATACTTCCGCCAAGCCCCATATAGGCAATACTTACGAAATTGTTTTGGCGGACAGTATTGCAAGATTTAAGCGGTGGGAAGGATATGATGTGTTTTTCCAGACCGGAACCGATGAGCATGGCCAAAAAATTGAGCAAAAAGCCAAAGAGGCCGGAATCAAACCTAAGGAATATGTAGATAAAATTGCCGGAGAGATAAAAAGAATTTGGGATTTAATGAATACTTCCTATGACAAATTTATCCGTACTACCGATCCTGATCATGAAATTCAGGTACAGAAAATTTTTAAGAAACTATATGAAAAAGGGGATATTTATAAGGGATATTACGAGGGGATGTACTGTACTCCCTGTGAATCGTTTTTTACTCCTTCTCAGCTTAAGGACGGCAAATGCCCGGATTGTGGAAGGGAAGTACATTATGCAAAAGAAGAAGCATATTTCTTTAAAATGAGCAAATATGCGGACCGTTTAATATCTCATATAAAAGAGAATCCCGAATTTATACAGCCAGAATCAAGAAAGAACGAAATGATGAATAACTTCCTTATCCCGGGCCTTCAGGATCTCTGTGTTTCAAGAACATCGTTCAAATGGGGTATTCCGGTTGACTTTGACGATAAGCATGTGGTCTACGTCTGGATTGATGCCTTAAGCAATTATATAACCGGTATAGGATATGATGCGGACGGTAACAGCAGCGAGCAGTTTAAGAAATACTGGCCGGCAGACTTGCATTTGATAGGAAAAGATATATTAAGATTCCATACAATTTACTGGCCTATTATGCTTATGGCACTTGATATTCCTCTTCCTAAGCAGGTGTTTGGCCATCCTTGGCTTTTAACGGGAAGCTCCGGAGATAAAATGAGTAAGTCAAAAGGGAACGTCTTATATGCCGACGAATTGGTAAAATTGTTTGGTGTAGATGCGGTAAGATATTTTGTTCTTCATGAGATGCCTTTTGAAAATGACGGAATTATTACATGGGAGCTGTTGGTTGAAAGAATTAATTCCGATTTGGCAAATACTCTCGGAAATCTGGTAAACCGTACGGTTTCCATGATAAACAAATATTTTAACGGTATTGTAAGAGATGCCAAGGTTGAAGAGCCTGTAGACGAGGACCTGAAAAAAACGGTAACTGAAACACCGGATAAGGTAATTGCCAAAATGAATCAGCTTAGGGTAGCTGATGCCCTTACTGAGATAATAAACCTGTTTAAGCGCTGCAATAAGTATATAGACGAAACCATGCCATGGATTTTGGCAAAAGATGAGACTAAGAAAGAGCGTCTAGAAACAGTCTTGTATAATTTGGTAGAAAGCATATGTATAGGTGCAAGTTTACTGAAATCTTTTATGCCTGATACTGCCGACAAGATATTTGCACAGCTTTCTGCTAAAGAAAGGACCGTTGAGGAAATTAAAGAATTCGGCTTATATCCTTCTGGAACCAAGGTAACCGAAAAGCCGGAGATTTTATTTGCAAGGCTTGATATAAACGAGGTATTAAAACAGGTTGAGGAAGCAAAAAAAGCTGAAAATGAAACAAAGGAAGAAGTAAGCAAAGAGGAAAAGAAGGATGAGCAGGTTATAGACCTTGAAGCAAAACCGGAAATAACTTATGACGATTTTGCAAAGCTTCAGTTCCAGGTTGGTGAAATTATTGCCTGTGAAGAAGTTAAAAATTCCAAAAAGCTTTTATGTTCCCAGGTAAAAATTGGGTCACAGGTAAAACAGATTGTATCCGGTATTAAGGCTCATTATACGCCGGATCAAATGGTAGGAAAGAAAGTCATGGTTGTAACTAATCTTAAACCTGCAAAACTGGCAGGACTTATATCTGAGGGAATGATTCTTTGTGCCGAAGATGCCGAAGGAAACCTTTCTCTTATGGTACCGGAAAGACCTATGCCTCCCGGAGCTGAAATAAGATAATAAATTAATAAAACACATAGTGAATATTCACGTAATGTTATAAACATTAGTGATTTTCACTATGTGTTTTTTAATATGCCATATATCTATACGATTATGAAACGGTTTATCAGATATTTTTGCAATGCATTTTATTACGGCAATTATATAGCTAGGTTTATTTCGATTATAACTTATTTTGATATTTTATATCAGCTTGCTTTTAATTAGCTCTTTTATTTTCCAGCCATGCATCCAAATATTTTTCTATTATTCCAAATTGGGCGGGGCCTATATCAAGTAAAAACTGATGAAATTCTTTCAGGTTGAAATCATCGCCCAGTGCTTCCTCCGCCTTGTTTTTAAGCTCTGTTATTTCAAGATATCCTACGGCATAGGGAAGGTATGCGGCAGGTTCTTCCAGAAGAATATCGTATATTTTAGCCGATATTTCTTCATCATTAGAAAACTTGTTAATATATGAAACGGCTTCTTTTTTGGTCCATCCTTCGTAATGAATTCCTATATCGGCCCTGGCATACATAAGAAGCAGAATTCTGTTGTTAACCTCCAATAAATCCGCCAGATTGGGATCTATTCCGGCATATTTATAAGACAGAAATTCAACGTAAGTGGCCCAGCCTTCATCGTAGCCGACAAAGTCAAGGATGCTTCTTATTGGTGCAGGATTTTGACTTCTGAAATATACGTTCTGGTATAGGTGTCCTGGATAACCTTCATGGGCAACGGTTGTATAGATGGTAGCCAATGTTTCTTCATCATTTCCGTTGATATAAATATTGTTATTTGTATAATTATCAATGGCCGGCATAAGATACATGGCCGGACTTAAATAATCGGAAAGGGATTCGTGGACGTATTTTATTTCACAATTTACTTCTACCGGTTCAGGAAAGTCGGTTACTATGTCGTTCTTTAAATCATTAAGTATTTCTGCGGGGTCGGTTAAAGGGAAGGATGTAAAAGATTCAAGCTTATCTAAAATCCGGTGATCTGAAATAAGCAAGCGGTTTATTTCAAGAAATCCCTTATCTATGGCAGTTTCCAGCATATTTATAATTTCTTCCATGCTTTTTGCGGAACCGGTTTTATATTTTACCAGACATTCATAGTATGCCTGGCCTTCGGGATAGTAATATAAGCCTGCATTATTTATTCCGGTTCCTTTCAGGCTTTCTAAGGCATTTATCAGCATTTTGTAGGAAGGAATTACATATTCAAGAACCCTTTGCCTGTTTTCATTCTTATATTTTTCGGTTTCTTCCTGCGTCAAACCGGGAAAATTTTCGATTTTCTCATTAAAATATTCAATCAAGAAGTTGTTTTCAGGTTCTGCAATAAAGGCCGTACATTGTTCAATAATCCGATCGGCAACTGCATCGGACATAAAAAGGCCTTTTTCGGATTTTTCTTTTTCAAACTCAACTATATCTTCAAAGTAATCATAAACACAAGGGAGCAAATCCAGATATCTGTCAATATCATCTTTGTCATAGAAATTAAATTCAGCAAGAAGAATTGGAAGCTGGGCCTGAAGTCCGGTGGTAGGTCCCAGACTTTCAAAATAGTATAAATAGTTACCCAACTCAATTTCGGTTTCCAGATAATTGTAAAGAATGTCATATGTAAGCTGCCTGTCGGCAGACAAAGCATTATAGTCTATATTATCCAGATCTTTTAAATATTGTTCAAATGTCATTAAGTCTTCTTTTATTTTTCTTACATTGTATTCACCCAGGGTTGCCTTGGTGTTTTTTATTCCGAAAGCCTCAGGATTAGCAAGAGAATAATTTAAGGATATGGAATCGGATTGAACCTCTTTAACAAAAAGTTCCTGTATAAAATTATCGAATTTTTTTTGATGGTATTCCGGTTTTGATGAGGATGTGCAGCCTGCGGAAAATAAGGCAAAAATTACTATAAAGGATAGTACAGAATATAATTTAATTTTTTTAAACATTTTACCTCCGTTGGTTAATTTTGATATCATTTAAGTTTATTCACGGACCGTTTCCATAAGAAGCAGTTCTTATAATAATTTGCTTTCGGTTAAGTTTTAATTTATTAGAACCGATATATAGACTGTAAACACTTAAAATTATATCAGATAATTGGGATTTTAAAATAAATATATGACCTTGGGAAGGTATGATATATATGAGCAGCAAAATAACAAATAACGCAAATAACGATATTGATCTTTTATTAGAAATACTTAGAAAATCAAGAACATTAAAAGCAAGTACAGAAAAGAAAAAAGAAAATATAACTCAGACAGAAACATCTAAATATATCCGTAATTCCAAGCTATCGTCAATCAGTTCCGATATAGACGGAAAACTTATGCTTTCAGTTAAAAATAATGACTTAAACCTTAGAAAGAACGACAAACAATTTCAGAATATAAAAAAATATATAGAAGATATTATTAACAGAATGACAAAAGAAGACTATAAGCTGCTTTATGAAGAAGGTTTTAGAATCGAAGATTTATCAATAGAAGCCCTTTCCTTGGCCCTACAATATATAAAAGAATATAATTCAACCGATAATTCCAGGGAAGATTCGGACCGTTCACAAAATTCAAAAGAATCAAAGGATAACCTGATAAGGAAAATGGAATCCTTTAACCTGCCGGTTACAAAAGAAAGTGTTGATCGGATTAATGGTGCCTTAAAGTTAAGTGAAGAGATTCCTAATTTAGAAAAAAAGGATGTATTATATCTTCTAAAAAAAGATTTACCTTTTACCATTGAAAATTTATATAAAGCAAGATACAGCCGCCAAAATAAAAGTACTGTAAAAAAACTGTCCGACAGTGACTGGCAGGAACTTCTTCCTCAGATAGAAGAAGCGATTAATAAAACCGGACTTTTTGCTGATAACAGTACTATTGACAATGCCAGATGGCTTATTGAAAATGACCTTCCTATAACAAAAGACAATTTGAAAATCGTATCGGGAATTGATAATCTTTCAAAAAATTATGACAAAGACCAAATTTTGAATAAGATTCTAAAAGGAATGCGGAACGGAGCATATCCTGAGGATGTAGTTTTATTGGATGATGATAAGCTATTGGACGGCGAAAGTACATATAGTACGGAGGATTTATCAGACCCTGATTGGGAAAAAGTAAAACACGTAATTGAAAATATTCATGAAAACTATGACAGTGAAATTATAAAAGCTGTAAAAACCGATCGGGAAATGACCCTTAAAGGCCTGGAAGAACTTCGGACTAGTGACAATACCGTAGAATATACCGAAGATGAGCTTACGAAAGAGGAATTGGCAAAAGTTTTAGCCGCAAAAAGGCAGCTTGAAGAAATCAGGCTTAAAATGACCGCGGAAGCAGCGCTGCGCCTTGAAAGAAAAGGTTTCAGCATAGATACCCGGCCTTTGCAGGAAGTGGTAGAAAGGCTTCGCTATGAAGAAGAAAACTATTTTAGACAGCTTTATGAGATTGAGGGAATAAGGCCCGACGAAAATCAGATAGAAAATCTTAGATTAACAACCCAAAGCGTACGTGAATTAAAAGTTATGCCCGCATATATTCTAGGTGCTACTCTTCATGAAAGAGATCAGCAAACCATGACAGGTTTACTGAATGCCGGGAAAAATATGCTGGACGTACTGGAAAAAGCAAAAGAAGCGTATGAACCGTTGCTTACTAAACCCAGATCCGATTACGGTGACAGTATTCAAAAGGCTTTTGCCAATATGGATTCCCTTATGAATGAAATGGGTATAGAAGATACGGTTTATAACAGGAGAGCCATAAGAATACTGGCCTATAACCGGATGGAAATTACTTATGAAAACATAGAACAGGTTAAGGCTTATGACCTTAAGGTTAATTATCTTCTTAATAACCTTAATCCTGCAGTCGCGGTTCAAATTATCAAGAATGGTATAAACCCTATGGACCTAAATATTGAAGAACTAAACAGCCTTATTGAAAAGCTGAAATCGCAAGGATATTCATCCTTGGAAAAGTACAGCAATTATCTTTATAAGCTGGAAAAAGAAGGTGAGATATCGCAGGCTGAGAAAAAGGCGTATATCGGTATATACAGGCTGTTATATCAACTTGACAAGTCCGACGGGGCAGCCTTGGGAGCTGTTATTAAATCCGGCCGTGAAATGACTTTAAACCATCTTCTGTCAGCCCTAAGAACAAACCAGAAGGTAAATACAGATTATAAGATTGATGACGAATTCGGACTTTTGAAGGATATTACATATGAAAATGAGACTATAACCGACCAGTTGGGTGCGGTATTTGAAAACCAGGCTGACCAAGGTAATTTTGCTCAGGGTGAAATTTTGCAATCTATTGTAAAACAGCTTTTAGACAGTTTAAGCCCCGAGAAACTTTACGGACTTCATCGAAAGATTAAGGAAAATTCACCGTATAGCACGGAAGCGGAAGTCTGGGATACTATTGGCAATATGACTGTTGAAAAGCTGTTTGATGAAATAAGGGATATGAAAACCGACACGGGAGCCAATCAGGATTTTTATTATGAAAGATTAAAAGAATTAAGGGAAATATACACTAATTGCGATCAGGCGATACGTTTCTTAAATGATTTTAAGCTTCCATGCACCACAACCAACCTGATTATGGCAGAGTATGTTCTTAGTAATAAAGATACCCTGTTCAAAAATATGAAAAAACAACTAAAGAAAACTGACGATTTAACCGATACATTAATTGACAAGAAAACAATGAATGAGGCTTATGATGAGCTTGAGAAAGAAGTAAACGAGTTAATTGACAGGGAATCCGAAGGTGAGGAAATAGATTCCTTTAAGCTTAACCGTTTAAGAAGCCTGGGCCTTCAAATGCAGTTTATAAGAAACCTGGCAAAACGGGAGTTTTACCATATACCGGTTGAAGTAGGAGGTAAAATAACCCATGTCAATCTGACTATAATTAGAGGAAAAGGTGAAAAAGGTAAAGTTTCCGTAAATTACACATCTGATAGCCTAGGCAGCATAAAGGCAGAAGCAACTATAAAAGACAATAAACTTAGCGGTTATTTCGTATGCGATAATGCCGAGGGTCTAAACTTACTTAAAGAACAGGCTGATAAGCTAAAAAGATACTTAGAGAATGAAAATCTCGATATTAAGCAGATTAACTTCTGCCTGCAAAGGTCACCGGAAAATATCCGGGGTTATATAAATACCGAAGAAACTCAAGAGACAGGTAATCCCGAAACCGAAAAGATATTATACAGGGTGGCGAAAGCAATATTAAATATGATTACATCAGCGGAAGAAACTGATATTGTCAGCCACAGGGAGGTTGCTGATTAAAATAATGTCTGCTGTCCATTCGTCCAAGGAAGGGTTGTGGCAGCTATGAAAAGAAGGAAAGGGGACGGACAATGAGAATTAATCATAATATTTCCGCTTTAAAAGCAAATAATCAGCTTGCAAAAAGCAATAAATTATTAGATGCAAGTTTACAGAGATTATCATCAGGCTATCGTATCAACAGTGCTGCTGACGATGCTGCCGGACTTGCCATATCGGAAAAAATGAGAACCCAGATTTCCGGCCTTAATATGGCTTCAAGAAACGCATCCGACGGTATTTCCGTAATACAGACGGCTGAAGGGGCTTTAATAGAAGTTGAAGCCATGCTTCAGAGAATGAGGGAACTGGCTGTTCAGTCAGCTAACGGTACATATACAATAGAAGACAGAATTGCAATTCAGGCAGAAATTGATCAGTTAAATCAAGAGATTAACCGTATCGCTGAAAATACCGAATTTAATACAATGACCTTATTAAACGGCAATATTGACAGAAAGTCATTTTCCAATAATAACAGCGTTAATCTTATTTCTTTGTCTGATACCGTATCTGTAGGAAAATATGCAATAAAGATTACTCAGGATGCAAGACAGGCCGTATTGGTAGGAAATACTATTGACTTAGGCAAAGACGAGAATGACGTGCCGTATACTACTACAACAAGAAAAATAAGTGCCAGTGAAGCCGGAAAAATTAATATCAACGGAGAGACCGTAGAAATAAAAGAAGGGGAAACAATAGACGAAGTATTCCAAAAGCTGAGAGATGTTTGCGATGCTGTTAATGTAACAGTATTTGCGGCAGATCCGTCCAAACCTCTTGATACGGCTAAATATCCGGAGCTTGCCGGTTATGCCAGCGAATCTCTTTCATCAGACAAATCTTTAGTATTTGTTTCAAAGGAATACGGCTCAGATCAGGTAATTTCGATTTATTGTGATTCGCCGGGCTTAAGCGAGCTTTTAGGATTAACCGTAGCCGGTACTGAGGTTCGGGGATATGATGCAAAAGCTGAGATAGATTTTTCCGTTGAAAAACCTGATTCGCTGTTTGAAAAAACAGCTACCGTATCCGTTCAGGGAAATAAAGTTACGGTTTCCGACCGTAATAACTTTAAGATGGTATTTGAAGTGGCTCCAGCTACCGTAGGAACGGTTGAAGATACCGTGATTACAGACCCTGATAATGAGCCTACATATGGAAAGACAGACGATACGGTAACTTATACTCCGGTTGATATTACGGTAACAGTCCTTGATGCGGGTCCCATGGACCTTCAGATCGGTGCAAATGAAGGACAGACCATGTCCATCCGTATTCCAAGGGTGACTCCTGAAACTCTAGGAATAGATAAAATTAATATTGCGACCGCAGATGGGGCTCAAAAAGCCATTTCCTTACTGGATTATGCCATAAATGAAATATCTGCCATAAGATCAAAGCTTGGAGCTTACCAGAACCGTCTGGAACACGCTATATCCAATCTTGATGTAACTTCTGAAAACATGACAGAATCTTTATCCCGCATAGAAGATGTGGATATGGCCGAAGAGATGGCAGAATACACCCAAAGGAACGTTCTTGCACAGGCAGGAACCGCCATGCTCGCTCAGGCAAATGCAAGACCGCAGCAAATCTTATCCTTATTGCAGCAATAATTTAAGTTAACTGGATAAGGATGCAGAAGAACGGTGGTGGGAATAATATATGGATAAAGAAGCCATAAGGGCATTTACCGCAAGAATAACCCAGGCTTCCCGAAGTGAGCTGGTAGTTATCCTTTACGAAATAACCCTGGCTAAAATTGAAGAAGCTATAAAGGCTTTCAATGAAAACAATCCTGATATTTATGAGAAGGAGCTTAAAGGGGCGCAAAAATGCGTAAGCGAGCTTATGGCATGTTTGGATTTCAGATATAAAATTTCCTATAATCTGATGAGTCTTTACATATACGTTAGTAAGCAAATCATTAGCGCTCTTATGAAGCGTGACCCGATTACCTTGCAGTATGCCAAATCAGTTATGCAAAAACTGCTGACAGGATTTGAAGAGGTAAGCAAAAACGATAACAGCGGACCTTTGATGAAAAATACCCAACAGCTTTATGCAGGATTGACTTACGGGAAAGGAACCTTAAACGAAACTTATATAAATCCTAATAATAAAAGCCGGGGTTTCATAGCGTAATCTGACAAACAAAAGGGATTGTCGCATAATTCTATATCCTCTTGATTATGCGACACTCCTTATTTTTTTGCACAGCAGCTAATACTTAAAATTTTGTTTCAATATAACTGAGATCGGATGCTTTGGCCTGCTTTAATAAATACTTATATCTGTTTTGTATGGCATTCATTTCATAGATGCAACTGTCTATCAAATCCGGGTCAACAACATATTCAAACTGGGAATAAGCAGCCTCCAAAGCAATTTTTGTCTGATATATTTCTTTTAATAGACTATTTTCTTTTTGTGGTTTTTTTCTGAATAAAAATTTCATTTCACATCACTTTCCACCGTATTTTTTTATTAGTATAGTCAGATTTTTAACCATTTATTCTATCAGCTAGAATATTTTGGATAAATTTATATATATATATTATAGGTTGTATATATATTCCTATTTTGTCCTGGCGGTGAAGATATGGAAAAGATAATATTTGCTATTATAATAGCAATTTGTATTGTTTTTATCGGGATATGTATACTAAGACGCAAGCCGGATTTAATTCTTAATTTTGTACTTCGGGCCTGTGTCGGAACGGCAGGTATATATTTTTTGGATTTTATTCTCGGATTGGGAGGGTATCAGGTTGCCGTGGGGGTAAATGCATTCACTATATTATCCAACGGCCTACTTGGGCTTCCCGGATTTATCCTTCTTTATGGACTAGCATTTTATTATTCTCTATAATTTGGTTACAATGCCTGCCCGGAAGGGCTTTTTTTGTTTATTTTTACAAAATTCAACAAATCTCAACAGGAATATATTGACAATACAGTGTTGCGGCTGTATTATATGCTTGTTCCAAGTTCAAAAACTTCTGATTGAATTCTTAGCTTCTTTTTAATCCCCTGCTTTTTTATAAAATCCTTCTAATAGTTTTTGTACCACTCTTACGGCTGTTTTATTGTCCTTTAAAAGGGGGTTATAATGAAAAAGATTCTGGCCTTATATGATTCAGACGTACAATATGCCGGCAAATTAATGGAGTATTTAAAAAATTTGAAATGGGAAGATTTTGATATTTTACTTTTTACAAGGCAGGAAAGTTTGGCTGATTTTATAAAATATCAGCCTGTTGAAATTTTGCTTATCGGAACTGACAGTCTTCCTGATGAAATGCTTAACAAGAACATTAAATACATAATTCATCTTACCGAAACACAAAAAGATTCTCAAAGTCAGCAATGCCAAATTTACAAATATCGGTCGGCTGGAAATATTGCATCGGATATAGTATCCTGCTACACGAAACTTGAAGACAGTAATGAAAAAAGAGCTTTTAAGGATGTTATGATTATATCCGTTTTTTCCCCTGTTGCCGGAGCAGAAAAAATATCTTTTGCCTGGTCACTTGCCAAGGAACTTTCACATAAAAGAAAAACTCTTTTCATTAATTTGGACATGTTTCCGGTAAATATTGCTGCAAAAAGTGAGCAGGCGGCTTATGCCTTGTCGGAGTATTTGTATTATTTTAAGGAAAACCGGCCGGATATGATTGAAAAATTAAAAGAATATCTTAACTATTCGGAAAGGCTGTCATATTTGTCAGGGTTAGCGCACGGATTTGACCTTCTTTCTATTAGCAAGGAAGAAACCGAAAAGTTCATAAAAGAATTAAAAGATCATAAGGAATATGAAACAGTCGTATTTTACCTGGGATTATATACGGAAGCTTCTATGGAGATTTTAAGGCAGAGTGATAAAGCTTACCTTGCTTATTGCAATCTGCCATACGAAGAATTGGTTATAAAGGAATGGACAAGACAGATAGATCTTATGGGCATAGCCGGGGAGATAAATTGCCAGAAAATAATTCTTCCGGCGGGTGGCAATTTGGCCGGACAAAATAAAGATCCAGAGTATATATTTAATGCG
>Ga0134091_1002357_pt1 | contig 13002 bp, 12 predicted proteins | sample 2_5taG_FD_94451 | JGI IMG/M metagenome (GOLD analysis project Ga0134091, IMG submission 94451) | Switchgrass degrading microbial communities from high solid loading bioreactors in New Hampshire, USA - 2_5_20_6_A2 metaG | ecosystem: Engineered > Bioreactor > Semi-continuous > Anaerobic >...
ACCAAGCTGTCAGGGGACAGATCGTGTACCTTATTTGCATGAGTTACCCGACTGCTGTCTTGGCCAGGCAGTTTATGTGGAAACTTATAAAAGTCAATATATACCATACATACAGATCCAACATATTCAGTATATAATAGGTCATACAAGCTACAGGCTTTGTCGTGGATCGCGCCATCTTCGTTTTGTGGGCCGAAACACCTGGATACTAAGTCAAATAGAGGGAAGTGGAAGCATGATAGCATCACAATACAGGATAACATTGCCGGCCGATTACGATATGGATATCATAAGAAAAAGAGTCAGGGACAACGGATATAAAACAGACGGATTTGAAGGTCTGAAGTTCAAACTTTATTTAACAACAGAAAACGGAAAATACAATAACTTGCAGAATAGTTATTCCCCATTGTATCTTTGGAAAGATCATGTTACGACTCTGCATTATGCTGGACAAGAGAATTCGACGGCAAGGCGAGCGGTGACATCGATGCATCCATAGTTGCCACCCACATGATGCTTGAAGCCTGGGAACTGGGAATAGGTTCGACATGGATCATGCATTTTAATCCTGAAGCAGTTATAAAAGAATTTAACCTTCCGGAAAATGTTGTGCCGGTCTGTATCCTGGTCATGGGGTATCCCGCACAGGAAGCAGTCCCGAGTGTTCTGCACAGCAAGAAGAAAGACCTGAAAGATATGGTTACGGTTTTGTGAGGATATTGACGAGTTTGAAGATGCCCACCCAATATCGTCATCAGGTACGGCAAAACGCGGAGAAAATCCGAGGCAGATCAAATATAGATCTTCATATTGGCACTGCTGATATATTATTTTGTGATAATTAAATTATACATTTATATCTGGAATCGCTTAATATCCCCCATACGTACAGGAAATTCGAGGGGATAGGCCACGATTCGGAAAAAATATTATAAGTTCTTTCCGGGCAGCTTCAGGTGGATGGGTTAATGTAGACAGAAAAGACGAAATTGTTGGTTCCTTTTTATGCAAACAAGAAACCCAAATTGAAAAATGCAGAACAGTTTTATATACTTTATTCTGAAAGATAATGTGGAAACAGGCAGTCACTGCAGATGCATGGTTGACGGCGTGTTTGCAAAAAACCATCAACGGAGGATACCATGACAACAGATGAATTGCGGGACCAGCAATACGCTAAGACTCTGCAGCGGCTTATCCGGATGGAGACAGTCTCTGTAGCTGGAGACAGAAGTACAGAAAAATTCGTGCGATTTCATTCGCTTCTGAGAGAATTATCCCCGAATCTGTTTGAGAAGTCGGATGTTGAAAATTTTTCAGGAAGCCTTTTGATGCGTTGGCCTGGAGAATGTTCCGAAAAGCCGATCCTGCTGATGAGCCATCACGATGTGGTAGAAGCGGTTGGAAGCTGGAGCCATGGACCGTTTTCCGGTGATATAGAGGACGGGAAACTATGGGGCCGTGGTTCTTTAGATACCAAGTGCAGCCTCTGGGCTATGCTGCAGGCTGCCGAAGAACTGGCTGCTGAGGGCTTTCGCCCGAAACAGGATATATGGTTTGTATCTACCTGTACAGAAGAGACGGACGGTTCCGGTGCGGATACCATTTCGCAGGAACTGCAGAAGCGCGGTGTGGAGTTTGCCATGGTGCTGGATGAAGGTGGCTTTATTCTCCATGACCCCATCGGAGGTGCCGATCACGATTTTGCCATGGTAGGAGTAGGGGAAAAAGGCTGTGCGGATTTGAGATTCGTTGCCCGTTCCAAAGGTGGACATGCTTCCATGCCGGGAAAGAATACACCTCTGGTGCGGCTGGGCAAGTTTATGGCTGAGGCAGAGCGTTCGGCACTTTTCCCGCCTCGTATGGATGCAGTTACGGAGGAAATGCTGCGCCGCTTTGGACGATATATGACCGGTATTCCGGGTGTATTGTTCCGAAACATTCGCTTCTTCAAGCCTCTGCTGACCAGAGTCATGCCCAGGGTGTCCAATGCAGCCGGTGCCATGCTGAAAACAACCATCGCCTTTACCATGGCCGGCGGTTCCCAGGGCAGGAATGTGCTGCCCCAGGAAGCCTGGGTCGTTGGCAATATGCGCTTTTCTATCCACCAGGGGCAGCAAAGTTCCTTTGAGGCCATCCGAAAGGTGGCTGCAAAATATGATATTGAAATGGAGATCCTGGACCCCGGATTTGAGTCGCCGGTTTCCGATTTCCGAACGCCGGAGTTCCGCAAGATCGAGCAGGCAGTATCGGCGATTTTCGGTGATGTTGTCACAGTGCCTTACATCATGACCGGTGCCAGTGATTGCCGCTATTTCAGCCGTGTCAGCCGCAACTGTTTCCGGTTTGCACCCTTTGCCATATCGAATGAGCAGCTGGCCTCCATCCATGGCGTCGACGAAAATATCACGATTTCCGGGATCCATCGGGCAGTGGATTTTTATAAGTACATAATAAAGGAGATTTGATCCATGAAGGAACAGACGAAAGAGGGCAGTCTGAATTTCAGCGTTAAGTCCTATATCACAGCCCTGACCGTTATTTTTGCACTGATGGTTCTGACCTATGTACTGACGTTGGTGATTCCCGGCGGGAAATTTGAACGGGACGCTGCGACAGGAGAACTTATCGAGGGCAGCTTCCGTTACGTTGAAGGCGGTATTCCATTCTGGAAATGGATCCTTTCACCATTTCTGGTCCTGGGCGCGCAGGGCAGCGGAACCCTGATTGCCGTCATCATATTTTTGCTGGTCATCGGCGGTGTGTTCAACGCGCTGAGCGAGCATAACCTCATGAAGTATATGCTTGACAAAATCGCCGGCAAATATGGCGCCAACCGCTATCGCCTGCAGGCGATCCTGATTTTCTTCTTCATGGCCATGGGCGCTATGATCGGTTCCTTTGAAGAATGCGTTCCGTTGGTTCCCATCGTAGTGGCGCTTTCTGTTTCGTTGGGCTGGGACCATCTTACCGGAATGGGCATGAGCCTGCTGGCTGTTGGCTGTGGCTTTGCCTCCGGTGTGTGTAATCCTTTCACTGTGGGCGTTGCCCAGGAGCTTGCAGGACTTCCCATGTTCTCTGGCATCTGGCTTCGGCTGTTAAGCTTTGTTTGTATCTATCTGCTGGTATGGCTGTTTGTCCGTCACCATGCGAAGAAAGTAGAGAAACCGATCCAGACGACATCTGTTCAGGAAATGGTCCACGATCGGAGGATGGATCGCGGTATTGCGTGGTTTGCCGGCATTTTGGGCACTGGTATCACATTGGTGTTGTGCTCAGGCTTCCTGACCTTCCTGCAGGATTACACCATGATCATTGTGGCAGTAATGTTCATGGCAGGTGGTATTGTGGCAACGCTGGTGTCGGGCATGAGCGGAAGGGAACTGGCGAGGTCCTTTGGAAGCGGCGTTGTCAGTGTTCTTCCGGGTGTTTTGATGATCCTTATGGCTTCTTCCATCAAGTATATCCTGGAGACAGCCAATGTTCTTGATACCGTACTATACGGCGCAGTAGGTCTGGCTGACGCCATGCCCCGTTGGGTGGTTATCCTGTTCATTTACTTTATTGTTCTGATGATGGAATTCTTCATCAGCTCCGGCAGTGCCAAGGCATTCATGCTGATCCCTCTGATCGTTCCGCTGGCGCAGCAGCTCGGCATTAGCCCGCAGCTTTGCATTGTGGCCTTTGCCTTCGGCGATGGTTTCTCCAATGTGTTTTACCCCACCAACGCAGCGCTCCTCATCAGCCTGGGCCTGGCCGATGTCAGCTATGGAGAATGGTTCCGATGGAGCTGGAAGTTTCAACTTATGAACCTTGTCATGACTTCAGGACTGCTGTTCCTGGGCCTGGCAGTGGGTTATTGATGACAGATGTGCATGAACCCATTGGCATGTTTCCTCGTCAGTTACTGTGAAAACAGCACGCAGACATCAAATCTGCTGGTCCAAAGAAAGGAAAATCTATGTTTATATACAAAAGGTGTACAGAAGCAGACACAGATGCGATATATGAAGCTTTTATCGCTGGATTTTCAGATTATATCATTAAAATCGACATGTCAAAGGAAAACTTCCTAAAGCATTTTTTTGGACCAGAGGGTAACAGCCCTGAGTAATCTCCTTTATCAAAGAACATTAAAAACTCGCAGCCTTCATGGAGCCCCTGGATGCTGTGAGGAATATTTTTTGGAAAAATCCAGCCTTCGCCCGGGTAAACATCGGCGACGAAGTTCCTCCCCAGTTCATCTACAGCAGTGATGCGACAGGACCCCACCAGGACGAATCTCCACTCTGATTGCTGATGTGTATGCATTTCTCTAACACCCGGGGAAAGGTTCATGTTTACTACGGCAAACGTGTCAGAGATGGGGAGTTCCCGCTTTGTGATTTCTTTTGACCAGCCGCCAGGTCTGAGGATCATATTTGTATCAGAAAATGAAAATTTCAGGTTCGGGATGAGACCTACATCTGTTGCTGGCGGGACCAGCATGTCCGGATTTTCTTTATCACGGTTCAGATTTCTCGGGCCAAGATCCAGCGCGCCACAGCCATCTGAGCGGATGGGTTCCGGTTTATTGGAATTCTTTAATTGGTCCAGCTTCTCCTGTAGCCTTGTCTGCAAATTCCTTTCCATAAAGCGGTGAAACACATTCTTTCTACATTAAAATCCTTTCTGCATTAACCTTATTTTTTCTTGTTGTTATCGCATTATTCAGGGATCAATATCTAAGCGATCTTAGCCTGCTGAGTTTGCGGGTCTGTTGATATTATTTTCTTTGGATAAATTACGGATTGGCTGCTAAAACTTAATCCAGAGGAGTGATCCGATTTGAAAGTTGCTTTTTTTGATACAAAGCCATATGACATTCCCGGCTTTGAAAAAAGTATTGAAAATACAGGTATCACTATCAAGTTTTACGAAGCAAAGCTGTGCCCTGATACGGTTCAGCTCGCCGAAGGCTACGATGCAGTCTGCATATTTGTTAACGATACAGTAGATAGGGAAGTAATCGATAAACTGCATGTATATGGTGTGAAGCTGATCGCTCTTCGCTGCGCCGGATACAACAATGTGGATATAAAATATTGCTACGGGAAAATACATGTGGTCCATGTACCTGATTATTCTCCCTATGCAGTCGCCGAGCATACCATGGCATTGTTGCTGACCCTCGTCAGAAGGACCCATAAGGCTTACAACAGGACAAGGGAATTCAATTTTTCACTGAACGGCTTTACCGGTTTTGATTTGCACGGCAAAACAGTCGGAATCATCGGCACCGGGAAAATCGGGACTGTCTTCGGTGATATCTGCCGCGGATTCGGGATGCGGACGGTCGCTTATGACCCGTATCCCAAGGAAAATGCAGGTTTTGAATACCTGCCCCTTGATGAGTTGTTTGAGCAAAGCGACATTATCTCCCTTCATTGTCCGCTGACCTCCGAAACGAAGCATATGATCGATGAACGTGCAATTGCCAGGATGAAAAAGGGCGTCATTATCATCAACACATCCAGGGGAGGCCTGATCGACTCGGAAAGCCTGATCAATGGAATCAAGGATCGCAAGATCGGCGGTGCATGCCTGGATGTATACGAAGAAGAAGGAGATATATTTTTCAATGACCTTTCCGGCCATATCATGGATGATGATACACTGGCGAGGCTCATTTCCATGCCGAATGTGATCGTGACCGGACATCAGGCTTTTTTGACCGAGGAGGCCCTGAACAACATCGCTCAAACCACGGTCAGCAATATTATTTCCTTCTTCAGCAGTGGAACCTGCGAAAACGAGCTTTGTTATCGATGCGGAAAAGTGGAGAGTTGCAAAAATTCAAGGGAAAAGAAGTGCTTTTGATTAAGTATATTCACACGTGAATAAATACGGAAACATATGCTTTGACAAACTCATATATATGCAAAATCGGAGAAGTGCGGAAATCAAGGCTGCGTGCCTTGATTTTTTATGCTTGCCCGATCATATACAACTTGTCTGCCTGAAATGCTATAATGAGTATGTGGAAACGTGTGATAAGCGGGTATAATAATAAAAATCTGTATCAGGTTGTTGCAAAGCCTGATGAATATATGAGGTTTAAAATGAAAAGGATACTGATTATAAATACCGGCGGAACTATAGGAATGGTAAAGACATCAGAAGGCTATAAGCCCGATGGAAGAGCTTTTTCAAAGCTTCTACGTGATACTGATTTATTAAAGGCCGAGGGCATGCCTTCGTGGGACCTGGCAGAACTGGATGAACTGCTTGATTCTTCAAATATCACTGTGGCTGAATGGAACAAGATAGGAAAACTTATAGCGGATGCATACGAAAGCTACGACGGGTTTGTCGTGCTGCACGGTACCGATACGATGGCATACACTGCTTCTGCGCTTTCATTTATGCTGGAGCACATCTCCAAGCCAGTGATCATTACAGGATCGCAGATCCCTCTTTGTGAAATCCGAAGCGATGGAAGGGATAATATAGTAACATCACTGTTGATAGCTGCATCAGACGTAGTCCATGAGGTATGTATATATTTCGGGAATAAGCTCTTAAGAGGCAACCGGGCGATCAAGTATTCAGCCGACGAACTGATTGCTTTTATGTCGCCTAACTATCCGGTCCTTGCCGAAGCCGGCATTTCCATCTCATACAATAAAGCGTACCTGAAACCGAAAGATACGGAAGGATTCTGTTTTGTTCCTTTTGAAAACGTCCCTATCGGTGTTATCAAAGTATTCCCGGGAATACAGTTTGAACTTTTTGAACCGATATTGACAGAAAGGCTCAGGGGGATAGTCATAGAAACCTTTGGCTCCGGGAATATACCAGGATACGGCGGAACTTTGCTCCCCATTATAAAGAAAGCTTTTGCAAACGGGACAATAGTCACAGTATGTTCGCAATGCCCGCAGGGAACAGTTATGCTTGGCGCATATGAAACAAGTATGGCCCTAAAAAATGCCGGAGCAGTAAGCGGATTCGACATCACGACTGAGGCTGCGGTCGCCAAGCTGTACTATCTTTTCAGCAAAGGGTATTCTACTGAAAAAATAAAATACTTAATGGAGGAAAACCTTTGCGGTGAAATGAGGAATAAAAGCGAGGCAAAACAATGAACGGTTTCATACACAAGCTTGCCGTAAAGCGCCCGGCTTACCGGCAAAGGCGTGCCGAACACCCTGGTTGATTTTGCAAAAGATGAATGCAGAAATATAAATATAATCAGGTATTTTATAGATGTTGATAATTATGTGATGAGCTGATGGGATTTGTGAGTTCGCAAATATTTATCTGGCTTTAAATAGTATATCTGATATAATTATTACTATATGAGATGCCTTTGATAAACCTACTGTATATATAGGTGCATAGATTTCTTTCCCGGAAGTGGCAAATCTCACTTTCTGAAATGCTTCCCTATATACCGGACAACTGCGGCGTAAAAGGTGATAAAAGGCTAATTATATTATGTGATATATCAGCGACGGGTATCAGAGATTTTCGCTGTGATTTTAGCAGTTTTATATCCTCAGGCTTTGGATAGGACTGTTGCTCATAATATGTACCTACCATACATCAATCAATGAGTTAGGATGATAAAACCATATGACAAACAGTAAAAGCAGTCAAACAGGATTAAGGATAGCGGCAATAACCTTATTATTAATTTTCCAGCAACTTGCGAGCAAAGTTGGAAATTTAATTGCTGACTGTTTTGATTACAGGGCAATAGATGGATACGATATTTTTGCACATGTGTCCGTACATCATATTGTACAGATGCTTATAGCATTATCAGCTATTATAATATTTACTAAAAAATACAAAATTGACTTTGGCTTCAAAGCAGGAGATAAAAAATCAGGAATAAAGTACTTGCTTCTTTTTACAGTCGCTGTATTCATATTTACGATAATCTCATATGGGATCAGATATTTAAGCAATCAAACTGTACTATATGATTATCCGCTGAATGCCAAAAATGTTCTGGGTACATTAGGGTTCCAGTTATTGCTGTCAGGGCCGTCAGAAGAGATTTTATTCCGTGCTTTACCTATTGGGATACTCTCTTTCCTGTTTGGCAGTAATACGGGGAGAAAATACACAAAATTGAACCTCACCTGTGAGGTTATTATAGCTGCAGTATTGTTCTCGATTGCACATATCAGGTGGACTGTCAATCCGTTTTCTTTAAGCGTGAATTACCTTCAGCTGATATACTGCTTTATTCTGGGGACAGTCTATGGAAAAGCATATCAGGAAAGCGGCAGTGTTATATATCCAATGATAATGCACAGTATTTCAAATGTTATTATGGTGGGCCTGGAGTACATATTTTCAACCATAAGTGTCTGGTAGAATCATCGATTATTCTGCAATAATACAACGGTTAAGCTGTACTGTGAAATGTTATCTTGATCTTACTTAGCTCTTAATTCTTAAGATCAAACAAAAAAGACAGGATAAGAATTCTTTCTTATCCTGTCCTTGATATTCCGCTTATGCAACATCCCGGATTTTGCACTCTGTATTCTTTTACCGGTAAGATAAGGCGTATACCTTACTTTGAGAATACAAACCAGTCAACATTCACAGGCCCCGAGAATACAAGAACGATATCTTTTACACCGGTAGTATTGCTGATGGCGGCGGATACATCCATATAAGTATCAAAGCTTCCCGTGGACCCAACGTTAATTGTTCCAAGCAATGTACCTGATGCACTTCCCGATCTTACCTGAATGGTAGTTGCTATCTGGGTAGCTACTCTTGCTGTTACAGATGTCGCGCCATCACCAAAATCGATATCCCTGTAGGTAGTGGAATAACCATTTTCGATATAGCCAATGGCGCTGCCGCCGCCTGGCAGGCTGAAGGTCTGAAGATTGGGGCCATAACTGCTGTCATAATCTTCTGCCTGGATGTTGGAATAAGCGTCTCTTGGACTTCTGCTGAATATAAAGTTGTCCACATTGACCGGACCTGAGAATACCAATACGATATCATGAACACCGGTAATATTGCTGATGCTTGTCGATATGGTCTGATAAGTATTCCAGCCGCCGGTAGAATCTACATATAAGGTACAAAGCAAAGTTCCGGCAGCACTGTCAGCACGTATCTGTATCGTGGTACTGACCTCCGTTGCAACAGTTGCGGAGAACCCTGCTGCACCACTGCCAAAATCAATGTTGCTATAGGTTACTGTATTGCCATTTTCAATATAACCGATTCCGCTGCCATTGTTTGGCGTTCCGGTCACTTGCAAAGTGGAGGAATTCGTGCTGTTATATTGTTCTGCTTCAATTGTTGTAAATGCACTTCTTGTACTTGGGCTTGGAGGTGGAGTAGGTGTCGGATTTGCACCTATTCTGATATCATTCTTGTATACATTACATTGGCACTTCCACTGCTCTGATAACCTTCTACGGTAAGGGCTACCTCATACATCTTACCCATTTGCATGCCCATTCTTTCCCATTGTCTGAAATGCTCACTGACGGATATCGTTCCGCTTGTTCTCTTGGATGTGCGAACACTCCAGTATTGCTGGAATGTTGCAGTTCCATCGATGGAAGGCTGATTTACCCGGGTTGTTACATACACATCATAAGTACCGCCATCCACTGTGATGGTTCCCCTGGGTGTTGCTCCGGGTGGCCGCCAGTTGCCCCAGCTTTCTACGATGTATTATTCGACCAGCGGATACCTTGTCCCAACCGTAAACACACAAATAGGAGTTTCCTTGCGGATTGTACTGGCATCCATATTCAACTGTGATTTCTCCTATTTCCTGGTGGGACTTGCCGGAATTGAATTTTCTCCCTTTTCTGAATAGCGCATTACCGATATTGCTCCATTGGCAACTGAAAGTACCACCATCATTGAGCTCCATAACCGTATTTCCGTAATCTTTCCAGAGCTCGTAGTTGTAGCCTCCATGTATGCCTGTCTCATTGTTGTAGACCATTTGCCCGGCGAATACTGGTGTACTAGGTAAGAAGATCATGATAGCCATACTTAAACTGAGGATCACAGCTGCCATCTTCTTGATCTTGCGCTTCATAAGCTTTTACCTCCTTTTCTTTAATTTATCTATGTCATCTCACATCAGCGACATAGAAAATTAACGGTCGAAGACAGCAGTGCATTATTTTTATTTAATTTTTAAAACTCTCACGTCTTAACTGGTACCCTTTGCTCGAATGGCTTAAGAGCCAACCCTCATTCAGGAACAATAAATAGGTATATGGTGTCGACCTATGTCGCGGAAATGTCCTTCAGGATAGCTCAGGGATATTGCAGCCATGGATTTTGACAGATCCTGTGATGCTTTCCCGATATACTTTTAAAGATACGTGCGCAATATGAGCATATTATAAATTACATAAGGCTCACTCTGTCAAGCCATTCAATGACAAGCGCTTTCATCAGTTCGGCCTGCTCGATCTGCAGATTGTGCCCTGCCTTATCGAGTACGGCAAAAGTTGCCCTTGGGTAATTGTCAAGTATGTTCCAGGCATCCTTATATCCCACGCGGGAATCCTGACGCCCCATCAGGAAAAGTGCAGGCTTGCAGAACTTCTCCCGAAGATTGTCACAGTCAAAAGAAAATACATATTCGCTGTTCAGGATGTTATCCAGAAAGAACCTGTTTCCAAGATCAAGGCCGGGCAGGATCTCTTTCCTGTATCTCTCCCATACCCTTTTGTCCTGTACGACATGTATGGAGGCAAAACCTTCTGCAACCTTTGGATCAAGCTCCTGCAACAGGGCTTCATCCCTGCTCAATACAACATGTTCCGGAACATTGTGATCCTCATGCCTGCATAATATTGCCGGACATAAAAGGAATAAACCATCGATCCGTTCTGCCATTCTGTAAACCAGGCCCCTGGCCAGTAAGCCCCCGTATGATTCGCCTGCAAGTATGAAGTTTTCATGAGGAATGACTTTATCAATAAACTCGGTGATGATGTCAAGCATTATGTCCGAATTCCTGATCCAGTCCGCACATTCAGACTTGCCCATGCCAGGCAGATCCAGGTATATCCTTTTGTAACCCTTCTTTACTCTAAATATCGGTTCCATGCAGCCGTACATCAGCCTGTGGTCAACACTATAGCCGTGCAGCAGTAAAACTGGCTTCCCCTTGCCTCTAAGCACATAGTTGATTGCTAACCCTTTGACCATGCATTTCATATGGATTCCTCCCAACTGGATTTAGTTTGATAACAAACTATTTTGGTAAAAATTTAAAGGACATTCAAATTATCGTAAACTTTCTTCAATAGCCTGAATAACTCATCCTGTTCGCTTTCCGGGATGTCCTTGAAAACTTTATTTATTATGTCAGCAGATATTTGATCAAAGCTCGGTTTGAGAGAATTGCCTTTTTCGGTCAGAGTTACATAGACGATCCTGGCATCCTTTGAACTCCTGTCCTTCTGAACATATCCGAGGTCTTCAAGTTTCCTGACAAGGGATGTGACTGTAGATTTATCCTTACCGATTGCCTCGGCCAGTTCTGCCATGGTCATCCTTTCCTTGCGGAAAAGAGCATAAAGGATGTCTCCATGGGAGGTTACTATCCCAATCATATTATGCCTGGCCATTTCATGCTCAATATGCCTGTTTACATTCGTCCTTATTTTTGAAATCAATGAAATGATATTGTACTTATTCATAGGTGAATTATAGTTTGATATCAAACTATTGTCAAGACATAAAAAACCATTGATATGTTCCCACATACAGATGGCAATGAAAATAGCCCACAGACATCAAATTCAACCAACTCGGACCGCGTTGAGTCCGCAGTATCGATTACAAGGCTGCAAGCATTTATCTTACTGGATTTTTTCAATTACATTCTGGTTGCTTGCTCAGCCTAAATGCCGATATACGTAAATGGGGACATATTGAGGGGGGATTTTTAGGGTGAAATTTCACATTTCCTCAGACTCCGTTAAAAATTTCGGACTATTAAATAATCTAATGTAACCTTTTCCGGCTTCACTGGATGTTATTAGTGAGAAGCAGAGGAGTGTGATATACATATGATATCCCTGGCCAATGCAGACGACAGTTTCATGCAAGTTTATCAGAAGTACAGGAATACTGTGTTCGGCATCGCGTTCAGCTACACAAAAAGCAATGCGGATTCCTGTGATATAGTCCAGGATGTCTTCATTAAGTACATTTCCAGCAAAAATACTTTTAACGGTGATGAACACATTAAGGCATGGTTGATCCGGGTTACGATCAATGAATGCAAAAAGCATATGATGTCATCCTGGGTAAGCCGGACTGTCTCCCTTGAAGACCAGACAATACCATATGAATTCAACCAGGAAGACCTGGAACTTTTTGAGGCAGTCATGTCGATGCCGCTGAAATACCGTATTCCGATACATCTGCATTATTACGAAGGATACTCTATTTCCGAGATAGCCTCTCTCCTCGGCGCCAGAGAGAGTACTGTCAAGGTTCGCCTGCTGAGAGCCAGGCAAATGTTAAAGCTTAAACTGGAGGAGGTTTTCGAGGATGGACATCAGGGACAGTTACAAAAAAACATTCAACAAATACTATGATCTCATGATCAACGACGAGGAGATCCTGCGGAAAATCGATCAAAAATGCAACAGCCCGAGAAAGCGTACCAGATACAGGTGGGCCGCCATTGCAATTGCTTCGGTGCTGCTTGTGATAGGTTCGACGTATGTCGCTGCTTCAGTCGGATTGTTCCAGTTATCTGATATTTTCCGGACAAATGTAAATGATCCGGTCAGCGCTGACCTTATGGATGCAGGGATCGTACAGGAGCTCAATATTGATGGCGAGCATGATGATTTTACATTGAAACTCATAGCCTTTACAGGAGATATGGAAACCCACAAAGTGCTGTTTGAGATGATACCCAGGAAAGATCTCGGTGACTATGAAGTCGCAATTGTCGGGCAGACCGTTTCTCCGGAAGAAATGGAA
>Ga0134091_1002359_pt1 | contig 13000 bp, 10 predicted proteins | sample 2_5taG_FD_94451 | JGI IMG/M metagenome (GOLD analysis project Ga0134091, IMG submission 94451) | Switchgrass degrading microbial communities from high solid loading bioreactors in New Hampshire, USA - 2_5_20_6_A2 metaG | ecosystem: Engineered > Bioreactor > Semi-continuous > Anaerobic >...
CTACTAATGGATATATTGTTGAAGCTATTCCTGCAAAGAATCCAAGGTATACGTGCCATGGAATAAGCTGTGAACCAAAAACTCCCAATGCATCACCAAATGTTGCATTCCTCAAATGAAGTTTATAGAGATCTTCTTCGCTTGCTACAACGTTTTCATCAGTTATTTCCTTAATAATTGGTCCAATGGTTACTATTTGAGCCATTTCATCTGCTAATGCAGCATTTCCTATTATAGATAACAGCCCATTGGCAAACATTAACTGTCTAACACTTCTGACCACTTTTACAACCAGATTTGAAAGCGGAGCAAATGCATTCATCTTGCTCATTATTCCTCCAAATGCTCCTACCCACATCATCATAACAATTACCCAAGAACCTGCATCTGAAAAACCAGTATACATTAAATCCAGAAAAGCATGAGTATTTTCAACAGTACCTGCTATTAATCCAAGCACATAGCTGGAAACGATTCCAACACCCAGACAAGCTAATGTACTAATTCCTTTTACAGCTAATATCAATACTAAAATCAATGGTATAATCATGTAAAATGGAACGCCTTCTTTTACCTGGTTTAGCAAACTTACTGCCGAAGGTCTTTCCTGACTTAATGTAGTCCATACTTCTTCCGGAATCTGTTCAATTGCATCCGCTGCACTGCCAACCTCATTTGGCAGGTTCAGGCTTACTACAACAAACATAACTGCTGCTAAAATCAAACATAGTATAGACCATACTCCTTGATGTCTAACTCTATGTATTACTTCAACTCCCTGAATACCGGAGCTAACTACCGTAGTATCTGAAATTAATCCAATATTATCCCCAAAGCATGAGCCGCCTGCTATAGCACAAACAGTTATGATAACGTTCCCACCTACTATGTGATTTAACCATAGAAAAATAGGTGCACAAGCTGCAAAAGTTCCCCAGGATGTTCCAGTTGCTATTGACAATATACAGCAGATAACAAATGCAACTATTGCAACTGTTTTAGCAGTAATACCAAGACCTAATGCCAAGTTAATTATTGCTGCACCTACTCCTGTTGACATAAACGCTTCCGCCATGGCATAGGCAAGCATAAGAATAAAAAACACCAATTGCATTTCCTTTACCCTATCTACTGCAGCATCTACTAGTTCATTTAATTTGTATTTCTCTGTTACCATAGCTATTATTGCTGCATAAATAGTTGCGATTGGAGCTATTACTAGTATGTCCAATCCAAGATTACCTAGATTACTACCCATCATAAGGCCTGCTAATAATATTATCGGTGATAGTTTGATAAATGCAATCATTTTATAGCCCCCTTAAGTTTATTTTAGTGCATTTATGGCCTCCTATTCTGCAATAAAAAACCTATGTATAATCCTAAATACTCTTTTGCTACTGGCAAACAAATGACGTGTAAAAATAACAAGTAAGTAGGATATACTAAACATACTTAGCTCACCTATATATAATACAAAAATATATTGGCTATTTTTGAAAGGTTTAAGAATTTTTGGCAAATATATAAGCAATAATAAGATATGTACCTATATATCTGCATTTTTTGGTATATAAATTGCTTTAGCAGTAGTTTATGCAGTTGACAAAACACTATTACTAATAATAGGTGCATATTTTTGATAAAAATCCATTGAATATAGGTTTTTAATTATTGCAGAATAAAACAAACAAAACCATTATATCATATTATAAAATTTTCGACAATATTTTTGCCCCAAAAAAGAAATTTGAAGGCTGTAAGCCTTCAAATTTCACGTCTTTGATGAGTAAATCTGTAAGCCGTGTTCTGTCTCAGATGATCATCTATCTATGACTTATTGTTGCCAATAAGTTCTAGCGACCTACCTTTGGGACGGTAGCGGGCCACCACCTTTTTTTAGTCCCTGCTTGGTCTTGCTCCAGATGGGGTTTACAGAGCCAGCTAGTCGCCTAGCTGCTGGTGAGCTCTTACCTCGCCTTTCCACCCTTACCTGGCATTAAACCAGTTAGTGCCAGGCGGTATATTTCTGTTGCACTATCCTTAGGGTCGCCCCCACTGGACGTTATCCAGCATCCTGCCCTATGGAGCACGGACTTTCCTCATGCTTTAATAAGCATGCGATCATCCGATTTACTCATCATATTCAGTTTCAGCAATATAAATATACCACAGTTTACATTTTATTTCAAACGAATAATTAACCAAATGTAGAATATTTTTCATAAAGGAATAAGGAATATAAGATATCAATAAATTACACATTTAAGGCTCATATTATAATAAACCTTTACATGAACAGAATTATAAGTTTCATTTTCCAAATACTTTCCTATTGCTGGCAGTATCACCTTTTCAGTATGGTAATGTCCAGCATCTATTAGAGTTAATCCCAGTTCATTAGCATACTGTGCATCGTGATACTTAATGTCACCTGTAATATATACCTGAGCTCCTTTATTATATGCATCATAAATAAATGATGCACCACTTCCACCGCATAATGCTATTCTTGTAACATCCCTGTTAATCTCTCCATAGACAATTATGTTTTTGACTTCAAGTTTTTCCTTTACAATATTGAGGAATTTGCCCAAGGCTATTCTTTCTATGTTCCCTACTCTGCCATATCCATATACTTCTCCCTTATTAAACAGAGGATAAATATCATAAGCCACTTCTTCGTATGGGTGGGCTGAAATCATTCTTTTTACAATTCTATTTAAATCCTTCTTCTTTACAATGGTTTCTATTCTAATTTCTTCAACTTTCTCCAGCTTATTTGCTTCGCCAATGAAGGGGGATGTCCCTTCATGAGGCATAAAGGTACCTATTCCTTCTATATTAAAGGTACAATGGCTGTAATTTCCTATAAATCCTGCTCCTTCTTCTCCTAATACGTTCCTTATAATATCTGCATGGCTTTTTGGAACAAAAACAACCAGCTTAAAAAGCCCATCCTCTTTTACCTCTTTTAGCGGTTCAATACTGCTTAAACCAAACATATCTGCCAGTATATCGTTAACTCCATTTTTGGCCAAGTCCAGGTTTGTATGAGCGTTATAAACCACCATGTCATTTTTTATAATATCATAGATTAGTTTTTCCTTATAGGAATCATAAACTATAGATTTTATAGGCTTAAATATAAGTGGGTGATGAGTTATTATCATTTGAACATCTTCTTCTATTGCTTTATCAAGTACTTCTCTATCCAGGTCTAGAGATACTAATACTTTTGAAACCTCCTTATTGGGGTCCCCAATTTGAAACCCTGTATTGTCCCACTCATCAATTAAATTTGGCAGAGCCCATTTATTCATAATATTGACTATATCAATAGCTCTCAATTTCCTTAAGCACCGCCTTTAAATCCATAATTTTTTTATTTAATTCCAGGTACCTTTCCTTTGACCTGGAAGTATCCTTATTCTCCAATTCTCTAATTATCTCTTCTGCTACATTTATTTTATAGTTAATAAAATCCTTAAGGAGATGGTCCTTATTAGATATAAGCTTTTCTCCAACCTCTAAATATATGCTGTCTTTCAAAAGACACTTTCCTCTTGTTGCATATATAACTTCATAAAACTTATTTGATTCCTTAACCAGTTTTTCATCTAATATAGTAAAGTTATTGTCGTAAAGGTATTCCCTTAACTCCTTTGCTGCCACATTAGGCTGCAGAATAAAATAGGTAATGGAATCAGTTACATCCTTATTGTAACTTAATATATCCCTTATCAATAATCCTCCCATTCCTGCAATAACAACTGTATCTATTTCGAAAGGTTTTATTACATTAAGTCCATCTCCCAATCTAATATCAATAAAATTGTTTAACCCTTTTAAATCCACAAATTGCTTTATCTTCTTTAAGGAGTTGGAGCTTATATCTGTTCCAATTACCTTCTTGGATATTCTGTTCTCTATAAGGTATACAGGAAGATATCCATGGTCAGTACCAATATCTCCAACAATGCTATTTTGTGGTACAAAATCTGCTATTGTTTTCAATCTTTCTGACAATATCATAAAAGTATTCCTTTCTGATGTATTTACGAATAAAGATCCGCAGAACAAGCGAATCTTTATATTATTCAAGAAAATCCTTCAATTTCTTGCTTCTACTTGGATGTCTAAGCTTTCTCAAGGCCTTTGCCTCTATTTGCCTAATCCTTTCCCTTGTAACATCAAACTCCTTTCCAACTTCCTCCAATGTTCTTGCTCTCCCATCGTCTAATCCAAACCTTAGTCTTAAAACTTTTTGCTCTCTAGGCGTTAAGCTATCCAATACTCCTATTAACTGTTCCCTCAGCATGGTAAAAGTAGCAGCATCCTGTGGAGCCAATACAGTGTCATCCTCTATAAAGTCTCCCAGATGACTGTCTTCCTCTTCGCCAATAGGAGTCTCCAAAGATACAGGTTCTTGAGCAATCTTCATAATCTCCCTTACCTTTTCAACCTCCATGTTCATCTCCTTGGCTATTTCCTCTGGAGAAGGATCTCTTCCAAGCTCTTGAACCAGCTGTCTCTGTACTCTGACTAATTTATTGATGGTTTCAACCATATGCACCGGTATTCTAATAGTCCTAGCCTGGTCAGCAATTGCCCTTGTTATAGCCTGTCGTATCCACCATGTTGCATATGTGCTGAACTTAAATCCCTTTTCATAATCAAATTTTTCAACAGCCTTCATCAATCCCAGATTTCCTTCCTGGATTAAGTCCAGAAACAGCATTCCCCTGCCTACATACCTCTTGGCAATGCTTACGACTAATCTCAGATTCGCTTCAGCAAGCCTTTTTTTGGCTTCTTCATCTCCTTTTTCCATTCTTTTAGCCAGTTCAATCTCTTCTTCAGCTGTTAATAAAGGAATCTTGCCAATTTCCTTTAGATACATTCTAACGGGATCATCTACATTTATTCCCTTTAAAAGTGAGACATCATCTTTACTTTCTTCTTCCTCATCGGTTATATCATCTGTATCAAGGAGAGCTACTTCTTCCTTATCTCCTACTACATCTATCCCAAGGTCCTCTAACCTTAAATATATATTATCTATTTGCTCTACATCAAGATCAACCTCTTCCAATGTATCCATTATTTCCTTGTAAGTTAACATTCCCTTTTTCTTGCCTTTACTGATTAAATTCTTTACTGCCAATATCTTATCCTTTTCTGACTTCTTATCTTGCTTATTTTGATCCAATGTAGTTCCCTCCTTCCGTAGCATTTATATATGTAATTTTAGCTCCTTGTCTAACTCTGTTAACCTTATGCATAGCCTTTTTAACTCCTCTACATCTCCTTTTTCCTTATCTTTTTTATAATCCAGCTGTTTTATTCTATTGGCTACCAATTTTCTTTCCATCTTCAGCTTAAAATAATTTATGGTTTTTATTAAATCTCTAATCAGCTTTTCCATATCCTCAGCAACAATATCCAATTCGGCAACTTCTTTTACAATTTCAAAGTCTATATTATCCTCTTTTTCCAGTCTGCTCATTAATGTCTGAATATCCAACTTTGCTAAAAGAGGGTTATTTTCGTATTCGTTATATATAATATCTGCAATAGCTTTGCACTCATAATTCAAAAAATCCTCTTTGTTAATATGTTTTTTTACCATATCATAATAACTCCTGCTTTTCATCATCAAACCGACTAAATTTTTTTCTGCAGTTAAATGAGCAGATTCTAGCACTGTTTTCACAGGAGTTATTTCATTTTTATTATTCCTGATTTTGCCATTAATATACTTGTCCTTATAAATTGTTATACTAGGCTTGTATAGATTTCCTAATACTTCTCTTTCTATAGCTTCCTTTGAAATATTTGTTTCACTGGCTATTCTGTTAATATAAATCTCTCTTTCAACAGGGCTTTTCAATGCTTTTATTATTGCTGCTACTTCCTTGATAAACTTTATTTTTTCCTCTGCCCTGTTTAAACTATATTTCTGCCTTAGAATGTAAATCCTGTAATCTATACTGCTCAAAGCATTACTTTCCAGATTTTTAAATTCTTCTAATCCATATTTCTTGATAAAATCATCCGGGTCAAGATTATCTGGAAGCATTATTACTCTTGGTTCTGCTTCTTCCTTCTCCAATATATTTAATGCTTTTAATGTGGCTTTTATTCCTGCATCGTCAGAATCATAACATATATATATATTCTTCCCATATCTCTTTAAAAGTCTGGCTTGGTACTGGGTAAAAGCTGTACCTAAACTTGCAACAGCATAATCTATACCATAGTTATATAGAGATATGACATCCATATACCCTTCCACCAGTATTATCTTTTCCCTGTTAGAGTTTTTATGAACAATGTTAAGTCCAAATAAATTCTTGCCTTTTTCAAATACTGGTGTATCCGGTGAATTCAGATATTTTGGCTTCCTGTCATCAAGTACTCTTCCACCGAATCCTATAATTCTATCTTTGATATCTATAATTGGAAATATTACCCTGTTTACAAACTTATCATAGTACCCAGTATTGTCTTTTTTTCTGCTAATTAAACCTGATTTTTCTATATCTTTATCCTCAAATCCCTTACTCCTTAGATAATTGTAAATCTGGTTCCAGCTATCTGATGCATATCCGAGCCCGAATTTGGTCATAATATTTTCATTGATATTTCTATCTTTCAAATACCTTAAGGGTTTGGGACTTTTTCTTAAATTATAAAAATAAAACAATCCAGCTTCCCTGTTTATTTTATATATCTTCTCCTTTTCTTTCTTTGCTTCAGAATAAGAGCTATTATCAGATATATCAACAGGAATATTGTACATATCAGCAAGGAATTTTATGCTTTCAACAAAGGATAGATTTTCCTTTTTCATGATAAAAGTTATTAAATCTCCTCCCTCACCACATCCAAAACAATGAAAAAGATTTTTTGTTTCAGATACAGTAAAAGAAGGAGTTTTCTCATTGTGAAAGGGACATAATCCTACATAATTGCTTCCAGTTTTTCTTAAATTTACATATCTCGATACTACATCAACTATGTCTATTGTATCTCTTATTCTTTCAATTAATTCATCATTTATTTTATATCCCATTATTATCACCTAAAAACATACTTACTATAGTTCGACAAATAATCAAAAAATCCTTCTTTATTATTTAATATTTTTTCCATGCTTTTGGTACAAATAATTCATTAAATAGATTAATAACAAATCTATCTGTCATCCCTGCAATATAATCACATATTATTTCCTCTTTTGGCACATCTTCAGAATAAATCTGTCTATGCTCATAGGGAAGCTTTTCAAAATGAGCCATGTAATAATAGTATATCTCCTGTATTATATTCTTGGCTTTATTCTCTTCCCCTTTTACATTTTTGTTTAAATACACTCTTTCAAACATGAAATTTCTCAGTTTATCAGTATAGTATCCAATTTCCTCGCTCATGGAAACCTCATTCTTATCCAGACTGTTTTCTATTACATCACATATCATTGTATTAATTCGCTCTCCGTGAGTTCTTCCAAGCTTGTTTACGCAATCCTTTGGCAACTCATCTACGCTGATTATATTAGCCCTTATGGCATCATCAATATCATGGTTAATATAAGCAATTCTATCTGCTATTGAAACTATCTTTCCCTCCAATGTATTAGGCTTTCCCTTGCTTGTATGGTTTAGTATACCATCCCTTACTTCATATGTCAGGTTTAGGCCTTTCCTGGTATTTGAATGCTCTATATAGTCTACTACTTTTAGGCTCTGTTCATTATGCTTGAATCCCTTTGGGTGCAACTGGTTCAAAATATCCTCCCCGGTATGTCCAAATGGAGTATGACCTAAATCATGGCCTAAGCTTATAGCTTCAACCAGATCTTCATTAAGTCGAAGAGCCCTTGCTAAAGTTCTTGAAATTTGAGCTACTTCCAGTGTATGAGTAAGCCTTGTTCTATAGTGGTCTCCTTCCGGGGCAATAAATACCTGAGTTTTGTGTTTCAACCTTCTAAATGCCTTTGAATGGATTATTCTATCCCTATCCCTCTGAAATTCAGTCCTGATATTGCATTTTTCCTCTTTTACAATTCTCCCCCTGGTATTCATGCTTAATGTTGCATATTTTGATAGATATAACTTTTCAAAATTTTCAGTTCTCTCCCTTATATTCATCAGGATTACCTCTTCAAAAACATCATTTTTATATATATATACAACATATCTTTCCATAATCCTTCAATTTTTAAAAAGTTTTTCTAGCATTTATTGTAAGACTCAAAAACCCGATTAAAAAGAAGTGTCGTATTTACAACACTTCTACACTACATCATCCCCAAAATTGCTTCTCATGTGTTTTATTATTATCCCAGCTGTTTCTTCAACAGCTTTGTTTGAAACATCTATTACTACACAATTTAGTCTTTCCATAATGGATTTGGAATATTCAAGCTCAAAGTTAATCCTTTCAATACTTGCATAGTTAGCATTATTACTCAACCCCAAGGATTTTAATCTTTCCTGTCTTATCTCATTTAATTTAAATGGATTGGCAATAAGTCCAAAAATCCTTCTTGGATCCTTTTGAAATAATTCCTCAGGCACTGGTACTTCCGGAACTAAAGGTACATTAGCCACTTTAAAATACTTATGTGCTAAATACATGCTCAAAGGGGTCTTGGAGGTTCTCGAAACACCAATTAACACTATGTCGGCTTTCTTGATTCCTCTTGCATCCTTTCCATCATCATATTTAACTGCAAATTCTACTGCATCTACCTTCCTGAAATACTTCTCATCCAGTCTTCTTATTAATCCAGATTCCCGTTTTGGCTTGCTTCCCAGAACTTTTTCCAGTGCATCAATAGTTGGAGACATTAAATCAATTACAGGTATATTGTGTTTGTTACCAAGTTGCATTATATATTGCCTTAGTTTATCAATTACAATTGTATATATTATAATGCTTTTCCCTTCAGCTGCTTCTTCAAACACTTCCTTAATCTGCTCTTCTTCCGTAACATAAGGATATCTAATTATATCATATTTTCCAGGGTTAAATTGACTAATTGCTGCTCTTGCAACCTGTTCCCCAGTTTCTCCAATGGAATCTGACAATATATAGATTGTAACGCTGTTATCCATAGCTTCACCTCTACTCATTATTTCCTAATTCAACAAATAATCTGGTTATTGTTGTCTTAGTAATTCTACCTATTAATTTATAAGCTTTTTCACCATTGCTTAAAATCTCTGCCTTTACTACAGGAAGGCTATCTATTTCATGTTCTATAAGCTTAATTGCTGCATCCAGTATGCTTTCTTCAGGATAAGTAACAATAATATTGGGCATTCTTGTCATAATCACTGCTATAGGAGTCCTGTTCAAATTCAAGCCTCCAATAGCATTTTTTAGGAAATCCTTTCTTGATACAACTCCTGAAAGATAGCCTTTTGAAGTGACAAATATGGTGCTGGTATCTTCCAGAAACATAGTGACAATGCTGTCATATATGCTGGTTCCTTCATCCACTATAATGGGAACTGATTTTCTGTCTGCCACCTTGATGCTTCTTATCTTTTCGGAAATCAAGTTAAAAGTTGATTTTCCCGTATAAATATAACCTACCTTTGGCCTTGCATCCAATATGCCAGACATAGTTAATATGGCTAGATCCGGCCTTAGTGTAGCTCTTGTCAGCTGCAGTTTCTTTGCTATGTTTTCACTGGTAATAGGTTGATTGGCTTTTACAATATCAATTATCTTTTCCTGTCGTTCGGTCAGTTGGATATCAATCACCCCTTTGCTATTGGAAATAAGCCCACTTTAGTGGGCTTATTTTACTATTTTGGATAAATCGCAGATCATCAACATATTTTTTGCGATCCTGCCTAACAAATTCAACCTGTTTTCCCTTAAGTCATCATCATCAACCATGACCATTACATGGTCAAAGAAATTATCAACGGGTTCCTTTAATGTAATAAACTGCTCTAAGGCCTTATCATATGCCTTTTTGTTTATCAAATCCACTACTTTATCTTCAATTCCCAAAAATGCTTCGTACAGTTCAATTTCCTCTTTTTCCATCAGAAGCTCCTTATTAACATCTCCTGAAACAGATTTGTCTGCCAGATTGATTAATCTGTTAAATGTAACCAGTACATCAGTCAACCCTTTTTCTGCTATATAGCCATTTAATTTTTCAGCTCTGATTTTCAAATCATATACATCATCAATACCAGTACTTATGACGCTGTCTATTACATCGTATCTTATTCCCATATCGCTGAACATATTCTTAATCCTTGCATTAAAGAAATCCATTATCTCTGATTTTACAGTTTTGTAGTCAAATACAAGGCCCTGTTCCTCAACGTATATATATAAAGCATAATCAATTATATCTTCCAGGCCTAGGTTCAGCCTTTTCTCCAAAATTATGTTTATAACTCCCAATGCCTGTCTTCTCAATCCATAGGGGTCTTGCGAGCCTGTTGGCTGCACACCAATGGCAAAAGAACCCGCTATGGAATCTATTTTATCAGCAATGCTTATTATTGAACCAGCTGTAGTAGTGGGCAGACTGTCTCCTGCAAACTTAGGAAGATACTGCTCATATATTGCAGCTGACACAATCTCATTTTCCCCGGAATGCTGAGCATATTCCATGCCTATTTTGCCTTGTAGTTCAGTAAACTCAACAACCATCTTTGTAACTAAATCTGCTTTAGACAGGTATGCTGCCCTGTCAATATTCTTTTGTGTTCCCTCTCCTACCTCCAAATAATCTCCTATTTTATGTGCCAATCTCTGCAATCTAATGGTCTTGTCATACAGAGTACCTAACTTCTCCTGATAGGTTATGTCCTTTAATTTTTCCACATAACTTTCAAGAGGAAGCTTTATGTCCTCATAATAGAAGAACTTTGCATCCTCCAGCCTTGCTCCTAGCACTTTTTCATTTCCTTTTATAACTGTATCTATGTGCTCCTTATTGCCGTTTCTAACTGTAACGAAATATGGCAGTAATCTATTGCTATCATTTACCACAGGGAAAAATCTCAACTGCTCCTTCATAGGTGTTATAACAACATCCTTAGGAAGCCTTAAATATTCCTCCTTTATCTTTCCTAATATTGGAGTTGGATACTCTACAATATTAGTTACTTCATTGAGCAGTTTCTCATCATATAATATGCTACCACCTTTTTCCTTAGCTAGCCTTTCCGATCCGTATTTGATTATTTCCCTTCTTTTGTTTTGGTCCACTATGACAAAATTCTCTTCCAATACTTTCATATACTCTTCTACTGAATTAATTATAACATTTCTATCGCCCAAAAATCTATGTCCGTTGGTTTTATTCCCCACAGAAATACCTTCAAGCTCAAATGGTATAACCTTATTGTTCAATAAAGATACTATCCATCTAATGGGCCTTGCAAACCTTATGTTTTTACCTCCCCATCTCATGGATTTAGGAAATACTATTCCTTTAATAACGCTTGGAATTCTCTCTGTCAAAACAGTACTTGTATCCTTCCCTTCTCTCACAACATTGGCAAAAATGTATTCAACGCCTTTATGTTCCTTTTCAAATACATCATCTAATCCAATTCCCTGGCCTCTCATAAAGCCTTCCAGCGCTTTTGTAGGCTTTCCGTCTTCACCGTATGCTATTTTTTTGGCAGGGCCTTTTACAGTTTCAATCAATTTGCGCTGTTTATCTGCTAATCCATCTACTATTGCTACCAGTCTTCTAGGAGTTGCATAGGTTTTAATGTCACCGTAATCAATTCTCTCCTCTTCAAACATGGATTTCATGTTATCGTACAATTGTTTCAAAGCGTCATCTATGAAATTTGCAGGTAGTTCTTCTACTCCAATTTCTAAAAGGTATTTGTTACTCATAAGAATTACCTCCCTTTAATAGAGGATAACCAAGCTTTTCCCTTTGCTCTATGTATTTTGAAGCTACAAGTTTAGCTAAGTTTCTAACCCTTGCTATATAGTGGGTCCTCTCTGTAACACTTATGGCCCCCCTTGCATCCAGGACATTGAAAGTGTGAGAGCATTTTAAGACATAGTCATAGCTGGGTAGCACAAGCCCTTCTTCTATATTTACCTTAGCTTCCCTTTCGTATATATCAAACAGATGCTTTAATGTATCTATATTTGCCTTTTCAAAGCTATATACTGAGTGTTCATATTCCGCATATTTGAATATTTCCCCATATGTTATATCCTTATTCCATTTTATCTGGAAAACATTGTCTACATCTTGAAGGTACATTGCAATTCTCTCCAAGCCATAAGTAATCTCAGCAGACTCCAGTACACAATTAATACTTCCTATTTGCTGAAAATAAGTAAACTGGGTTATTTCCATTCCGTCTAGCCATACTTCCCATCCCAATCCCCATGCACCAAGAGTAGGAGCTTCCCAATTATCCTCAACAAATCTTATATCGTGCTCCAATGGGTCTATGCCAATGGCTTTTAAACTGTCCAGATACAAATCTTGTACATCATCTGGTGATGGCTTAAGAATAACCTGAAGCTGATGATGCTGGTACAACCTATGAGGGTTTTCCCCATACCTTGCATCTGCTGGCCTTCTTGAAGGCTCTACGTAAACTACTTTCCATGGTTCCGGACCTAAGGCTCTTATAAAAGTATAAGGGCTCATTGTCCCTGCACCTTTTTCCACATCATAAGGTTCCATTATTGTACATCCTTTGCTTCCCCAATATTCAAGCAGTTTCAGCATTAAATCCTGAAAATACATAGCTTTACCTCCTTGTATTCACGTATAAACAAACAGAAAACCTTTACATCCCTATAGGGACGAAAGGTTACTTCCGCGGTTCCACCCTATTTAATACCACTTAAAGGGTATTCTCTTTATAAATATGCTCAGAAGTGCCTTTCATCAATCCTGTTATACCAGACTCCCACCATCTCTGGCTCGCTTTGATACAAAAATTGACTTCCCTCTTCATCATAGCATACTTAA